>OICK01000297.1_pt1 | contig 24560 bp, 22 predicted proteins | sample 1581281 | NCBI WGS metagenome assembly OICK01 (sample SAMEA3882557, study PRJEB24775) | human gut metagenome | biome: human-associated habitat; feature: intestine environment; material: feces | place: Netherlands | collected 2009/2010 | reverse complement strand
CAAACGAAAGACACCCCTGATGGGTTTCTTTCGTAACGATCTTCCTTTCCGATGGTGAAAGTCCCCACTCTTTTGACAGTCTTGCAGGGTGCGCGATGCGCACCCTGCGCTTTAACAGGTTTTTACAGAAAAGGAGCGTGACCTATGGTGACCACTCTTATCCGAAATGCCCAGGCCATCGTCACCGTGGACCGGGAGGACCGGGTGCTGCGGGGCGAAAACATCCTGGTGCAGGACAACGTGATCCGATACATCGGGCCGGAGGAGCGCCCGGCGGACCGCGTCATCGACGCCTCCCACTGCTTTGTGTATCCCGGTCTGGTGAACACCCACCACCATCTGTACCAGACCTTCACACGGAACCTGCCGAAGGTGCAGAAAATGGAGCTTTTTCCGTGGCTGCGGACTCTGTACGAGATCTGGCGGGGCCTGGACGAGGACTGCATCTATTACAGCTCCCTGGTGGGGCTGGGCGAGCTGCTGAAATACGGCTGCACCACCTGCATGGACCACCACTATGTGTTCCCCAGGGTGGGATCGGAGCACTTCATCGACCAGCAGTTCCGGGCGGCGGACCTGCTGGGGGTCCGGTTCCACGCCACCCGGGGCAGTATGTCCCGGGGCAAAAGCGACGGCGGTCTGCCGCCGGACGATCTGGTGCAGGATGTGGACACCATCCTGCGGGACAGCCAGAGATTGGTGGAGAAATTCCACGATACATCCCGGTTTTCCATGTACCAGGTGGCCCTGGCCCCGTGCTCGCCCTTCAGCGTGACCACGGACCTGCTGAAGCAGTCGGCGGTCCTGGCCCGGTCCATGGGGGTGCGGCTGCACACCCATCTGTGCGAGACCAAGGACGAGGAGCGGTTCACCCTGGAGGCCGTGGGTATGCGGCCCCTGGCGTATATGGAGAGCTGCGGCTGGCTGGGAGAGGACGTGTGGTACGCCCACGGCATCCACTTCAATGATCAGGAGCTGCGCCTGCTGGCCCAAACGGGGACAGGCGTGGCCCACTGCCCGGTGTCCAACATGAAGCTGGCCTCCGGCGTGTGCCGGGTGCCGGATATGCTGGAGCTGGGGGTGCCGGTGGGACTGGCCGTGGACGGTTCGGCGTCCAACGACTGCTCCAACCTGCTGGCGGAGATCCGGGCGGCGTACCTGCTGCACCGGCTGACCTACAGTGCCAAGGCCCCCACCGGGTATGACCTGCTGAAAATGGCCACCATGGGCAGCGCCCGGCTTCTGGGCCGCCAGGACGAGATCGGCAGCCTGGAGGTGGGAAAGGCGGCGGACCTGTTTCTGCTGGACGTGGACCTGCTGGAGCTGGCCGGGGCCAAGCTGGACCCCGCCTGTATGCTGGGAACCGTTGGCTATGCCCGCCCGGCGGAGCTGGTGATGGTCAACGGCCGGGTGGTGGTGGAGCACGGCCGTGTGCTGGGTATGGACGAGGAACAGACCCGCGTCCGGGCCCAGCAGCTGGTGGACGGGATGCTGCAAAAAGCGGAATAAGCAAAACAACCGGGTACGGCACGCCGTACCCGGTTGTTGGTTATATGTGTTCAATCAGGGCCACGGCGTGGGCGGACATGCCGGAGCCGTCGCCGGTGAAGCCCAGGTGCTCCTCGGTGGTGGCCTTGACGTTGACGCAGCCGGGGTCGATTTCCAGGGCAGCGGCCAGATTCTCCTGCATCTGACGGCGGTATGGGCCGACCTTAGGGGCCTGGGCGATGAGGGTGGCGTCGATGTTCACCACCCGGTATCCGGCGTCTGCCAGGGCGTCCCGGACCCGGGACAGCAGCACCAGGCTGGAGATGTTCAGAAAAGCGTCGTCACTGTCCGGAAACAGGCGGCCGATGTCACCCAGGGCGGCGGCACCCAGCAGGGCGTCCATCACCGCGTGGGTCAGCACGTCGGCGTCGGAGTGGCCGTCCAGCCCCCGGTCATAGGGGACGTGGACGCCGCCCAGGATCAGGGGGCGTCCGGCGGTGAGCCGGTGGACATCGTAGCCGTGGCCCATGCGCAGATTCGTCATCTGTCCCGCCCCCGGAGGATGGCCTCGGCGATCAGCAGGTCCAGGGGGGTGGTGATCTTGATATTCTCCCGGCTGCCCGTGGCCAGGTAGACTTCCTTGCCCAGACGCTCCACGGCGGAGCAGTCGTCGGTGATCTCGGCTCCGGCGTCGATGGCGGACTGGAGGGCGGCCTTCAGCAGGCTGGCCTCGATGACCTGGGGGGTGTATACGGCGAAAAGGGTGGAGCGGTCCGGCGTGGAGAGGACGCGGCCATCGGTGGGGTCTGCGGCCTTGATGGTGTCGGTTACCGGAACGGCGGGGGCTGCCGCATTGGTGCGGCAGGCCAGGCGGATGATCTCGTCAAACTCCGCCGGGTCCACCAGGGGACGGGCGGCGTCGTGAACGGCCAGAAGCCCCGCCTTGGGGTTGGCCTCCAAGGCGGCGGCCAGGACGGACTGGGCCCGGGTGGAGCCGCCGCGGACCACCTTGACGGGCTTGTGCAGGCCGCAGCGGCCGCACAGGTCCGCCACGGTGAGAAGCAGGTCCTCCCGGGTGGCGACGATGATCTCGTCCACCAGCTCGGTCCGGTCGATGGCGCACAGGGTGCGCATCAGCACCGGCGCGCCGCACAGGTCCGTCAGCAGCTTGTTCTGGCCGCCCATGCGGGCGGAGGATCCGGCGGCGGGGACAATGGCCGAGCAGAAAGGGCGGGTCTTATCCTGGACCCGGCGGATTTTATCAAACAATTTTCCCATAGTTACGCTCCCAGCATCATGGCTTCGTTGATCCGCTGCTCCACAGCGGGGTAATCGTCCGTTCCCTCCACCAGCACCACCTCGGAGATGAGGATCTGCTTGGCGCTGTGGAGCATTTTGCGCTCGCCGTTGGACAGGCCCCGGCGGTGGTCCCGCCACATGAGGCCCTTGATGACCCAGGCCACCTCCAGCAGGTCGCCGCTTTTCAGCCGGGCCAGATTGTCCCGGTAGCGCTGGTTCCAGTTGGAGGACATCTGCACCTCCAGCGTGGGGATGGCGGAGAGCACCTGGCAGATGTGCTCCGCCGTGGACAGACACCGCAGGCCGATCTGACAGCAGGCATCGATGGGGATCTTCAGCACCAGCCCCCCGGCGGGCATGCGGAACACATAGTAGCTGCTGACCCGGCTGCCCAGGCGCTCGTGGGTGATGCGCTCGATGATGCCGGCCCCGTGCATGGGGTGGACCACCTTATCGCCGATCAGAAACATGGCGGCGTCTCCTTTCCGGAATATAATTTTTCACAAATATATTATACCGGAACGGACCGGATTTGGCAAGAGGGAAAAAGACTATACGGAATCTTAGCAGGCGGGCGGATTGCATTCCCTACCGGAGGGGTGTATAATACCGGCGGGAAAAAATACCCGAAGGAAAGGGGTTTGAGGTACTGTGCTGGAATTTTTGGAGAAGGAACAGATCGACAAGGGGATCATTCAGGGGATCCGGGAATACCGGGAGAAGTATCCGGCGGCGCCGGAGCTGGCGGGGCGGGTGCCCCGGCCCCGGTATCACTATTACGGAAAGGACGTGTGGGAGGCGGCGGCTGCGGCTCTGCTGTGCGGCGAGAATCTGCTGCTGGCAGGCAGCAAGGCTACCGGCAAGAACGTGCTGGCGGAGAACCTGGCCATGGCCTTCGGACGTCCGGCCTGGGACGTGTCGTTCCATGTGAACATGGACGCTGCCAGCCTCATCGGCATGGACACCTTCGTGGGGGGACAGGTCACCTTCCGGCCGGGACCGGTGTATCTGTGCGCCAAAAACGGGGGCTTCGGCATTCTGGACGAGATCAACATGGCCAAAAATGAGGCCTTGGCTGTGCTGCACGCCACGCTGGACTTCCGGCGGGCCATCGACGTGCCGGGATATGACCGGGTGGAGGTGGACCCGGCGGCGCGGTTCATCGGCACCATGAACTATGGCTATGCCGGGACCCGGGAGCTGAACGAGGCGCTGACCAGCCGGTTCGTGGTGATCCAGATGCCCACCATCGGGGAGGAGGGCCTGGAGCGGCTGCTGGAGGATGAATTTCCCACTTTGGAGAAGAAATACCGCCAGCAGTTTGCCCAGCTGTTTCTGGACCTGCAGAAAAAGTGCGAAAGCGCGGAGATATCCTCCAAGGCTCTGGACCTGCGGGGCCTGCTGGACGCGCTGCGGCTGATCCGCCGGGGCGTCCGGGCGGGGATGGCCCTGGACATGGGCATCACCAACAAAGCCTTTGACAGCTATGAACAGGACCTGATCCGGGACGTGATCGCCGGGCGCATTCCGGCGAAGCTGGACCGGGCCCGACTGTTTACGGACTGAGCGCCATGGGTGTGCAGACCTACAGCGCCCAGCAGCGGCGGGCGGTGAACCTGATCTGGGCTGCGGCGGGGGAATATGGGTTCGAGCCCAAGTTCCTGGCCATGAAAACCGACGGGACACCGGATTTTTACATGAATTTTGTCATCGGCCTGGTATACAAGTGGTTTGGCCTGGACATGCTGGAGCGGCTGTTTGACTCGTGGCTGGGGGATGTGCGGCAGGCGGTGATGGACGACCTGGCGTGGCTGGCCCTGGAGAGCACCGTGTATCAAAAGGAGCTGCCGGGACGTCCGGCGCTGGAGGAGCTGCGGCAGGACCACGCCCGGGAGTTCTTTGCCATGGAATATCAGACCTCCCGGCAGGAGTGGATGGCGCGGAATCAGCTGGTATACTCCATGCAGGCGGCCCGGTGGAAAAACGTGCTGGGGAAACCCACACGGCTGGTGACCCCCTGGGACAAGGGCCTGTATCGGGCGCTGTGCTGCGGGGACGTCAGCGGGGAGGAGCTGGAGCAGGCGCTGCGGGCGTGCTTCCGGAAGTATCTGGGCTTTGACGGAAAGGTGCGGACCAAGGCGGAGCTGCGGCTGCACTTCGACAACCGGCGGTGGATCGCCTTTATGACCAAAATGGCTCCCACGGAGCTGGTACGCACCGACGATCTGGCCATCGGACGGGCGGCCCATGCCGGGCAGGCGGGGTTTGTCCGGGCGGCGGACGCCCTGCGGTCCATGCTGCGCTCCAACGAGCGGGCGGAGGCGGACCGGGCGTATATCCAGCGGTGCTTCGGGCGGAGTATGTACGCCCCCAAGCAGCTGAGCGCCATCGAGCAGCAGCGGTGCACCGGGAATCACCTGGGGTGCCGGCTGTGGTTCACCCGGGGGGACCCGGCGGCGGACGTGCCGCCCAGCAGCGACAGCCAGCAGCTGTATGAACAGGCGGCGGAACAGGCTCGGCTGAACCGGGCGGCCTATGCCGAAAACAGTGAGCTGTATGAAAGCGCCCTGCTGCGGCTGACGGAACAAATCCGCAATTGTATGCTGGTGCACCAGCAGCCGGAGGCCGTGACGGCCCGGCAGGGCTGGGTGGACGGGGCCAGGGTATGGCGGGAGCCGGTGCTGGGGGACGACCGGGTGTTTCTGCGGCAGGATCAGGAGCCGAAGCCCGGCTTCAGCGTGGATCTGCTGCTGGACGGCTCGGCCTCCCGGCTGCACTGTCAGGAGACCATCGCGGCCCAGGGGTATATCCTGGCCAAGAGTCTGCTGAACTGCGGCATTCCCGTGCGGGTCACCAGCTTCTGCAGTCTGCGGGGCTATACGGTGCTGCGGGTGCTGAAGGAGTACGGCGACAAGCAGGGGGAGCGGCGGATATTCGACTATTTCGCCGCAGGGTGGAACCGGGACGGTCTGGCCCTGCGGGGAATGGAGGAGCTGATGCAGTCGGCTCCGGCGGAGAAGCATCTGCTGCTGATCCTCACTGACGCCAATCCCGACGACAGCCACCGGATTCCCCCCAACGGAAAGAACCCCATCAGCCGGGAATATGACGGCAAGGCCGGGGTGGAGGACACCGCCGACGAGGTGCGGGACCTGCGCCGCCGGGGCATCCGGGTGGCCGCCATCTTCATGGGGGAGCAGGACAGCGTTCCGGCGGCGGACCGGATATACGGAAAGGACCTGGCCCGTATCCGGCGGATGGACCAGCTGGCCCAGGCCGCCGGGCGGCTGATTCAGGATCAGATCCGGGAGCTGGCCAATTAAAAAAGGAATATTTTTGAAAAATGCGCTCTGTTGCCCTGTATACGGCAACAGGGCGTATATTTTTCCGGGGAAAGAGGGGGGATGCAGAACGACGAAAAAGGAGGGCGGTCAATGGAACAGAAGCAGGAGCCCCAGAGGCCGAAAATCGGCACGGAGGAGGTGCGCCGGGCGGCGGATATCCTGAGACGGTATCACGCCGGGAAGCGGCAGCTGGAGCAGCGCATCATCGACAACGAGCAGTTCTGGAAGCTGCGGCACTGGCAGCAGATGGAGAAGACGGGGCAGGGCGGCAATCCCGCGGACCCGCAGCCCACCAGCGGGTGGCTGGTGAACTGCATCCTGTCCAAGCACGCAGACGCCATGGACTGTTATCCGGAGCCCACGGTGCTGCCCCGGGAGCCCGGGGACCGGGAGGAGGCCCGGAAGCTGACAAGAATCCTGCCGGTGGTGCTGAAGAAGAACGGGTTCAAGCGGACGTATTCCAGCGCGTGGTGGTACAAGCTGAAGTCCGGCTGCGCCGTGTACGGCGTGTTCTGGGACGCGGGGAAGCTCAATGGACTGGGGGACATCGCCATCCGGCGGATGGACCTGCTGAACCTGTTCTGGGAGCCGGGGGTCACGGATATCCAGGACTCGCCTCACTTCTTCTCCACGGAGCTGCAGGACCGGGAGGCCCTGGAGGAGCGGTATCCCTGGGCCAAGGGCAAGGCCGACCGGGGCGGCTGGAGCGTGAGCCGGTATCTGTATGACGATGCGGTGGACACCTCCGGAAAGGTGCTGGTGGTGGACTGGTACTATCACACCCGGGAGAATGGACGGAAGGTGCTGCAGTACTGCAAGTTCGTGGGGGATACGGTGCTGTATGCCACGGAAAACGACCCGGATATGCGGGAGAAGGGCTGGTATGACCACGGAAAGTATCCCTTTGTGTTCGACGTGCTGTTTCCGGAGGAGGGGACCCCGGCGGGGTACGGATATGTGGACCTGTGCAAGTCCCCTCAGAAGCAGATCGACCTGATGAACCAGGCTATCCTCAAGAATACCCTGGCCTCGGCCACGCCCCGGTTCTTCGTGCGCAGCGACGGGGCGGTGAACGAGAACGAATACGCCGACTGGACAAGGCCCTTTGTCCACACCAACGGAAATCTGGGCAGCGATTCCATCGCGCCCATCCAGACGGCGGGACTGGACAGCGTGTATGTGGCGATTTTGCAGAGCAAGATCGCGGAGATGAAGGAGACGGCGGGGAACCGTGACGTGGCCAACGGCGGCACCGCAGGCGGCGTTACCGCCGCCACGGCCATCGCCGCCCTGCAGGAGGCGGGGGGCAAGCTGTCACGGAACATGATCGATGACGGATACGAGGCGTTTTCCGACGTGGTGACCCTGTGCATCGAGCTGATCCGGCAGTTTTACAGCCTGCCCAGGCAGTTCCGGCTGCTGGGGGCCATGGGCCGGGAGGAGTTCGTCACCTATGACAGCCGGGGGCTTCAGCCCCAGGCGGTGGACGACGGCGTGATCGCCGGATACCGGGTGCCGGAGTTCGACCTGGAGGTGTCGGCCCAGGACGAGAATCCCTACAAGACCATGGAGTATAACCAGCTGGCCCTGCAGCTGTTCCAGATGGGGTTCTTCCGGGCGGATATGGCGGATCAGGCGCTGCGGTGCCTGGAGCTGATGGACTTCAAGAACAAGGACCAGCTGATGGGCAGCATCCTTCAGGGACAGGCGGCGGCCATGGAGCGGCAGCCGGTTCAGCCGGGCTCCGCCGCCGGGGCGGAGGTGCGGCCGGTCAGCGCCATGGACCAGATGCGCCGGCAGACCCAGGAGGCGGTGAGGCCCCGGTGATCTGCGCGGTGTTCGGGGAGAACCGGGTGACCCTGCGGGGTCATGCGGACTATGCGCCCAGAGGGGAGGACATCGTGTGCGCCGCAGCGTCGGCGCTGGTGTTTGCCCTGATCGGGGCGCTGGAGGAAAAGGAACAGCTGCGGGAGCTGGTGATCAAGCCGGGCCTGGTGACGGTGGCGGCGGAGGGAGACTGCCGGGCAGAGTGGCAGCTGATCCGCTGCGGGCTGGGACAGCTGGCGGGAAAATATCCGGCGTGCGTTCGCCTGGAGGCGTGAGCATAGAGGGTCGTGGCCTACCACGGAAAGGAGCAGATATGCAGGAAGCATCGGAGCGGCTGGGGCAGCTGACCCGGCCGGAGGACCCGGCGCAGGCCGGAACACACACGGGCGGTACGGCTCCCGACGCCGGGGGGCGGCAGGAGGACTTTGAGGAGCTGATCCGGGGGCGGTATAAGGCGGACTTTGACGCTAGGGTGAAGAAAATTCTGGATGGGCGGCTGCGGGGCCTGCGGCAGGAGGTCACGGACCTGCGGCAGCGGGAGAAGCTGCGGCAGGTGCAGATCCAGTACTACCTGGACCGGCTGCCAGAGCAGGAGAAGCAGGTCCGGATGGTGCACCCGGAGTTCCGGCTGCAGAAGGAAATGGAGAACCCCCGGTTTTTCCGGCGGGGGTGGAGCCCCGGGAGGCCTATGAGATGGTGCATCGGCGGGAGCTGACCGCCAAGGCCATGCACTTCGCCGCCCAGGCGGCGGCCCGGCAGGCGGTGCGGGTGGTGGAAAGCGGCGGGCGGCGCATCCCGGAAAATGACGGGCGCAGCGCCAGCGTCAGCCGTCCGGACCCGGGGAAGCTCACAAGCCGGGAGCTGGCGGACATCCGGAAACGGGTGATGGACGGGGAGAAGATCAGCTTCTGAACCTCCGGACAGGAACAATACGCGGAATGAAGAAAGGGGAAAACATATGATGAACGATCTGTATGACCTGCAGCTGTTTGCAGGCGAGGCCAATACCCAGACCACCGGCCACGGCGGTCTCAGCGCGGAGATGAAAACCTATTACGGCATGGAGCTTCTGGAAAACGCCAAGCCCCAGCTGGTACACAACCAGTTCGCCGCCACCAAGCCCCTGCCCACCGGCGGCGGCAAGACCGTGGAATGGCGCAAGTTCGGCTCCTTCGAGAAGGCGCTGACGCCTCTGACCGAGGGCGTGACCCCCGACGGCAGCGGCATCTCTGTCAGCTATATCACCAAGGAGCTGGCCCAGTACGGCGACTATACCACCGTGTCCGATCTGCTGGATCTGACCGCCATCGACGATGTGGTGCTGGAGATCACCGACCGCCACGGCAGCAACATGGGTCTGACGCTGGACACCGTGACCCGCAACGAGATCCAGCAGGGCAGCCAGGTGATCTATGCCCCCAAGCTGGGGGCGGACGGCGGCCAGACCGCCGTGCTGCACCGCTATGACCTGACGGAGGGGTGCAAGCTCACCAGCGAGCTGGTGGCCAAGGCCGCCACCCAGCTGAAGAAGATGAACGCCCCCACCTTTGAGGGCAAGTACGTCTGCATCCTCCATCCCAGCGTGGCCTTTGACCTGCGGCAGGACCCCGCCTGGGTGGCGGCCCATCAGTATGCCGCCGCCACGGAGCTGTTTTCCGGCGAGATCGGCGAGCTGCACGGCGTGCGCTTCGTGGAGACCACCGAGGCAAAGATCTTCCGGGGCGATGACCTGGCCAAGAACAGCCGGACGCTGAGCATCAACGGGAAGGTGGAAAACGCCGCCGCTGTGGGCTTTGACGGCGGCACCGTGGCCGCCAATGCCCTGAAGGGCCGATATGTGCTGGTGGGCGGCAAGCGCTGCAAGGTGGTGGGCAATACCGCCAGCCAGCTGACCCTGGACACCGCCGTGACGGCGGCGGACAACGACGTGATCTATCCCGGTGAGGGCGGCAGCCAGGGCTGCGCCGTGTACGGCTGTCTGTTCCTGGGCAAGGGCGCTTACGGCGTGGTGGATCTGTCCGAGGGCACCGAGGTCATCGTGAAGCCCAGGGGGTCCTCCGGCACCGCCGATCCCCTGGATCAGCGTTCCAGCGTGGGCTGGAAGGGCATCCATGCCGCCGCCATCCTGTATGACGAGTATATCGTGCGGGTGGAGTGCGGTTCGTCCTATTCCGGCGAGGACAAGGCCAACTGACACAGGCCGGAGGCGGGCCCCGGCCCGCCTCCGGGGGATGAAAGGAGCGATTTGCTGTGAAGAAAACCGTTTTGCTGCATCGGGGCAGAAAGAATGAGGAGAATTTCCAGATCGTGTCCGTTAACGGGCGCAGCTGGAAGATCATGAAGGGCGTGGAGGTCCAGGTGCCGGACTATGTGGCGGAGGTGCTGGAAAACGCACAGATGATGGCCGACACCGCCCGGCGCTATGTGGACCGGATGGCCAACTGAGAGAGGAGGTGCGGCAATGGGGCAGATGACGGCAGGGCAGGTGCTGGCCCAGGTGGACGACCTGCTGCCCAACAGCTATCCTGGGGAACAGAAGCGCCGGTGGCTGCGGCAGGCGGAGGGCTTCGTGCTGGAGGAGGTGCTCCGCGCCCACGAGGGCGGGGAGGCGGCAGAGCTTCCCGATGAGCTGGCGGACGCGGCGCCGCTGCTGGCGCCGGCGCCCTATGACGGCCTGTACCGCCACTATGTGGAGGCGCAGATCCACTATGCCAACGGGGAGCTGGAGCGGTACAACAACGCCATGGCCCTGTGGAACAACGGGCTGATGACCCTGCGGGACCACTGGTGCAGGGGGCATATGCCCCGGCGGCAGGCGCGGGCCCTGCGGCTGTGCTGAGAGGGGGAAGCGTATGTACTTTCCGAAGCTCAACGCACCCAGGCAGAGCCGGGTGACGGTGAATCGGTTCCCGGGACTGGACCGGCGGCCCAGAGGGCAGGAGGGCAGCTTCCGGGAGATGGAGAACCTGTGCGCCCAGGGGTATCCCACCCTGACGGTGCGCCGCCCCCGGGGGATAGCGGGAAGCGTTACCGCTCCCGGGGGCCTGACCGCCAAGGACGGGCTTATCTGGGTGGACGGGCACACCCTGTATGTAAACGGCAGCGCGGCGGGGCTGATGCTGTCGGAGGGAAAGAAGCAACTGGTCAGCATGGGTGCGTGGCTGCTGATCTGGCCGGACAAGCTGTACATCAACACCAAGGACCTGACGGATTTCGGCAGCCTGGAAAATAAGCGCGTCACCGAGGGGGAGGTATCCTTCACCCTGTGCCGGCCCGACGGCACCGCGTACAGCGGGTATCTGGCGGCGGACACCGCCCCGGAGGAGCCGGAGAGCGGCAGCCTGTGGCTGGACACCGGCGGGGAGAAAACGGCCCTGCGGCAGTATGGCCAGGACGGCTGGACGGAGGTGGACGACGTGTGCGTGGGGCTTCACGCCGCCGGGATCGGCGTGGGCTTCCGGGCCGGGGACGGCGTATCCGTCAGCGGGTGCCGGGAGGAGGCGCTGAACGGCAGCTTCCAGCTGCGGGCCGCAGAGGAGGACTGCCTGGTGGTGACGGCGCTGCCCGGCGGGCTGTCGTCCCAGACGGAGCCGGTGACGGTGGAGCGGTCCGTGCCGGACATGGACTATGTGGTGGAAAGCGGCAACCGGCTGTGGGGGTGCAAATACGGCATCGTGGACGGCCAGGCGGTGAACGCCGTCTATGCCAGCAAGCTGGGGGACTTCAGGAACTGGAACTGCTTCGCGGGACTGTCCACCGACAGCTACGCGGCCTCCCGGGGCTCCGACGGGAAGTTCACCGGGGCGGCGGACTATCTGGGAAGTCCGCTGTTTTTCAAGGAAAACTGCGTGGAGCGGGTGTATCCCAGCGCCAACGGGGCCCATCAGATCGTGACGGTGCAGTGCCCGGGGGTGAAGGACGGCAGCGGCGGCAGTTTGCAGGTGGTGGACGGGAAGCTGTACTACCACAGCCAGGGCGGCGTGTGCGTGTTCGACGGCAGTATGCCGGTGAACGTGTCCCAGGCCCTGGGGGAGGCGCGGTATCATGACGGCGTGGCCGGGGCGGCGGAGGGGTGCTACTATCTCTCCGCCGCCGACGAGGCGGGGGCGTGGCACCTGCTGGTGCTGGACACCCGGCAGGGCCTTTGGTACCGGGAGGACGGCGTGGAGGCCCTGGGCTTTGCTCCCTGGGGCGGCGACCTGTACTGCCTGACGGCAGAGGGGCAGCTACTGGCTATGAAGGGCGCAGGGGAGACCCATGAAGGTCCCGTGCAATGGATGGCGGAGACCGGAGAGCTGGGGCTGGACGCGGCGGAAAGCCGGTATCTGGTGCGGCTGTCGCTGCGGCTTCTGCCGGAGGCGGGCAGCACCGTCCGGGCCTGGCTCAGCTATGACGAGGGCGGCAGCTGGCGGCCTGCCGGAAGCCTGGAGGGCGCGGGACGGGTGCAGGCGTGTACCCTGCATATACGGCCCAGGCGGTGCCGCCAGCTGCGGTTGCGGCTGACCGGCCGGGGCGGGTGCAGGATCTACAGCCTGTCGGTGGTGTATGAGAAGGGAAGTGACGGCCCATGACCCTGACCATGCCTCCCGCCCCCAGCGGCAGTCCCCAGCAGATGGCCATGGCGCAGTATGCGTATCTGTTCCAGATGGCCCAGCAGCTGAACCTGGCCCTGGGGCAGCTGGAAACCGGCGGAGCCGGGACTTCCTCCTCCGGCGGCGGAACGGCCGGCGGAGGAGGGACCGGAAAGGACAGCCGGGGCTATCAGGAGCTGAAGTCCATGATCGTGAAAACCGCGGGGCTTGTGAAACGGCAGATGGACCAGCTGTCCGCCCGGCTGGAGGGCGAATATGTGGCGGTGTCGGATTTCGGGACCTATGTGGAGCGGCTGAGCGCCTATCTGGAGGCAAATCCGGAGGCGCTGACCCAGTATTACAGCTTCTGCTCGGACCTGCAGGCCAATATGGAGGCCGTAAGCGCCGCCTTCGGCCAGTACAGGACGGAGACGGAGGGCTATATCCGCACCGGCATCGTGGGCTATGACGGGGCCGTGCCTGTATACGGCGTGGCCGTGGGCCAGGGGCTGACGGTGACGGACGTGGACGGGGAGACGGTGGTGGATCAGAACAACTTCCGGGCCACCTTCACCGCCCAGCGGCTGTCCTTCTGGCAGGACGCCAACGAGGTGGCGTATGTGTCCAACAACCGGCTGTACATCACCAACATCACGGTACTGGAGGGGGTGACCCTGGGCAAGTGGCAGATCACCACGGCTTCGGGGCTGGCCTTCCGGTGGATCGGAGGGTAAGATGGCGAGTATTTACGGGGCGGTGTCCGCCACCGGGTGGCGGCTGAGGCTGGATTATACCGTAAGCCAGGACGCGGCGGAAAACCGGTCTACCCTGGCCCTGGCGCTGTATATCTACGACGGGACGGGGGAGTCGTACAACCAGGCGGCCAACAGCTGCCGGTATGTTTTGCAGGGGAGAACCGTGTATCACCCGTACCGGTACGAGAAGAAGGGCTGGTATCAGCTGGGGAGCGGGTCGGTGACGGTGGATCACCGGGCGGACGGCAGCGGCAGCGCGGCCCTGTCCGCAGCGTGGTACAGCGGGTTTACCTCCCAATGGACGCCGGCGTCGCTGTCGGTAGCCCAAACCGTGGCGCTGCCGGTGATCCCACGGGCCTCCGGACTCCAGGCCGGGGACATGACCCTGGGGCAGAGCGGAACCATTACCGTGCAGCGGGCGGATGCGGGCTTTACCCACAAGATCGACTACCAGATAGGCAGTACCCATGGCGCGGTGTGCGGGAAAACCGGGGAGACAAGGGTGACATGGATGCCGCCCCTGTCCTTGGCGGAGGAAATCACCGATGCGGTGGCCGGGGACTGTGTGCTGACGGCCACCACCTATTCCGGCAGCAGCGTGGTGGGGACCAGCTCCTGCACAATAAAGCTGTATGTGCCGGAGGAGGTGAAGCCCACCGCCAGTCTGGCGGCCCAGGTGGTGAATGACAACGCCGTCATTGTCGGGTGGGGTGTGTGCGTCCGGGGATACAGCCGCCTGGGGTTCCAGGTGACGGCGGCAGGCGTCCAGGGCAGCAGCGTCCGGTCCTGCCGGGTGCAGTTTGCCGGGCAGACCGTGGAGGCCCTGACCGGCGAGACGGGGATCATCCGGCAGGCGGGGACTTTCACGCCGGAGGTCCGGGTGACGGACTCCCGGGGACGGTGGACCACGGCGGCAGGGCAGGCCGTGGAGGTGCTGCCGTATGCCAATCCCACGCTGACGGCCCGGCTGCTGGGCCGGTGCGATGCAGACGGAGTGCTGCGGGATGACGGCGACTGCGTGAAGGTGGCGTGCACCGGCGGGTGCGCATCGGTGGGCGGACATAACGCCGTGACGGTGCGATACCGGCTGCGGCCGGTGGGCGGCAGCTACGGCGGGTACACCGCCCTGGAAAACGGGCAGGAGCAGGTGATCCAGGGGGTGCTGAAAACGGCGTCCTATGAGCTGGAGCTGTCGGCGGTGGACGCGCTGGGCTCCGTGCGGACCGTGGAATACGCCATCCCCACGGCGGCGGTGGCGGTGCATCTGGCCCAGGGGGGCACGGCAGTGGGCGTGGGCAAATATGCCGAGCACCAGAAGGCCGTGGAGCTGGCGCCGGACTGGGACATCTGGTTCCGGGGCAAGCGCCTGCTGGACGCCGTGTGGCCGGTAGGCAGCATATATCTGTCCGCATCAGAGATTAGTCCGGAGACGCTGTTCGGCGGCACCTGGCAGCGGGTGAAGGACCGGTTTCTGCTGGCGGCGGGAGACGTTTATGCGCCAGGGGAAACCGGAGGCGAGGCCCAACACACCCTGACCAAGGCGGAGATGCCCGCCCATACCCACGGATATGACTTCACGGGGCAGTCCGACGTCACCGGCGTGACGGCCATCCGGCTGTACGACGCGGACGGGCGCAGGAACGAGTATCAGGGCGCGTCCGCCTCGGCAGGCGGGGGAGCCGCCCACAACAATATGCCGCCGTACCTGGCCGTATATGTCTGGCGCAGGACGGCGTGAGAAGAAAGGACGAACGATATGGCATCAAGCTATCCCATGTTACGGTACGGTTCCTCCGGACAGGAGGTTCGCCGCTTGCAGCAGGCCCTGAACCGGGCGGGCTATTCCCTGGAGGTGGACGGCGGGTTCGGTGAAAAGACCCGGGCTGCCCTGATGGACTATCAGCGCCGGGCGGGCATGACGCCGGACGGCGTGGCGGGCAGCAAGACCTGGGCCAGCCTGGGACTGCAGTCTGCCCAGGACCGGCTGGCGGACCTGGAGAAGGGGTATACCCCCTCCCGGGAGACCCAGGAGGCCCGGCGCAGCTGGGAGGAGCTGGCGGCCCGGCAGCCCGGGGACTACACCTCCCCTTACGCGGACCGGATGGAGGACCTGCTGCGGCAGATGGAGAGCCGGGAGGCCTTTTCCTATGACCCCAGCCGGGACGAGATGTTCCGGCGCTATGCCCGGCTGTATCAGCGGCAGGGGCAGACGGCCATGGAGGACACCTTGGGCCAGGCGGCGGGCCTGACCGGCGGCTATGACTCCTCCTATGCCCGGCAGGCGGGCCAGCAGGAGTATAACCGCTATATGCAGGAGCTGGCGGCGCTGGTGCCCCAGCTGCAGCAGGATGCCTGGGACCGGTATGAGACCCAGGGCCAGGCGCTGCTGGATCAGTATAAGCTGCTGCAGGGCCAGGATGAGGACGCCTATGGCCAGTGGCGGGACCGGGTGGAGGACTGGCAGGACGCCTCCCGGCAGGCCCGGGACCGGTACGAGTCCCTGGAAAAGCAGGACTACAGCAACTATCTGGCACTGATGAAGTACTATGCCAGCCGGGCCAAGCAGGAACAGGACGCGGCCCTGGCCCAGCAGAAGCTGGAGGCCTCTGCCGCCAGGAGCGGCAGCGCCCGCTCCTCCTCCGGCGGCAGCAGGAAGGCATCTTTGAGCTCCACCGCCAGCGAGAGCCTGGAGCGGACCATGAACACCTATCTCAGCCAGGGGGACACCGGCCGGGTGAAGCAGCTGTTTTTGCAGTACCGGGACCGGATGACGCCCCTGCAGAAGCGGCGGTTTGAGAAGCTGATGGGGAAGTATAACATCCCCATGACGGAGTGAAAAAGACAGCGCCGGAAACGCCAGGTTTCCGGTGCTGTCTTTTATGTTGTATATCGCTGCTCCCGGAACAGGGCGTCTACGGCGGCCCGGTATTCGGGGAGGTTCTTTGCCTTGCGCATACGCTTGAGATACGGTTCCGGCTGGGTGAATCCGGCGGACAGATAGGCCCACAACTCCCACATCCGGTGCATCACCGGCTGGTCGCCGGACAGCCGCTGGCGGTAGGCCTCCAGCAGGCGGTCGTGATAGGTCCGCAGCTCCTGCGCCGAGGCGGCGGGGCCGCCCCGCAGACGCCGCAGCAGAGCGGGGTCCCGCATCAGGCCCCGGCCCAGCATCACCGCGTCCGTTCCGGGATAATCCCGGCACAGGGCGGCGGCGTCCTCCGGCGTGAAGATGTCTCCGTTATACACCGCCGGCCAGGGGCCCGACACGGCGGCCCAGGCGTCCCGGTGGGGGACACCCTTGTAAAACTCCTTCTGGATCCGGGGGTGGACGATCAGCTCCGACAGGGGGTACTTGCGATAGATCGCCAGCAGGCCCGGCCACTCGGCCGGGTCATTTTTCCCGATGCGGGTCTTGACGGACACGGACATCCCCCGGGGCAGTCCGGCGAAGATCTCCTCCAGGCAGTGGTCCAGCTCCTGGGGATAGGCCAGCAGGCCCGAGCCCTTGCGCTTGGCGGCCACGGTGCCCGCCGGACAGCCCAGGTTGAAGTTGATCTCCCGATAGCCCCGGGCATACAGCTCGCCGGCGGCCCACAGGAAGTGCTCCGCCCGGTTGGTCAGCAGCTGGGGCACCACATACAGCCCGGCGTTGTGGGCCGGGTCGATCTCGTCCAGCTCCTTGCGCTGGAAGGTGCGGGTGGCGTTGGGGGAAAGAAAGGGCGTGAAGTATTTGTCCGCCGGGCCGAACAGGGCGGCGTGGACCTGCCGCCACAGATAACCGGTAAGTCCCTCCATGGGGGCGGCGTAGAGCTTATTCATGAAATTCTCCCTCCAGACACATGGCGAGGGTCACGCCCGGCACCGGTTCGGCGGCGACGCCCGGCAGCAGGTCCGCCGCCGTTTCCGGCCGATGCAGAAGCGTCAGCTTCCCCTGCCGGGACAGCCGCTTCACGGCGTACTCCAGACGCAGGGCCTCTCCCCGGCCCTCCGTGCGCCAGACACCGGCCAGCTCCCGGGGCGGATGGGACCGGGTATACCGGGCGCAGGCGGCGCCGCCGTCCCGGTGCTGCCGCATCCGGCGGCACAGGTCCGACGCCGTGCCGGTATACAGGGTGTCGTCCCGGCACCAGAGCATATAGACATAGTACATCCCCTCACCTCACTGCCCCCAGCATACCACGATCCGCCGCCGGGCGCAACGGTCACACCGGGGGATCGTCGTGAAATTCGATGAATTTCAGGGCGTACAGGTCGCAGCCGGTGGAGAAATCCCCCTGCCGCAGCACCAGATAGTCCGTGCCCACGGCCTCCAGGATGCCCTCCTGCCGCACCAGGCGGTACGAGCCCACCAGGAAGCTGGCGGACGCGCGGCGGCCGATGTTCCGGCCCAGCAGGTCCCGCAGGGAGCCGCCGCCGGAGTCAGAGGCGTTATGTATGTTCATGGCGCACCTCACGCATACAGATTCCCTGCCGTCTCTCCGGCGCGGGTACTCCATCCTATGCCGGGGCGGGTGAATGCGTTTCTGAATGCATAGCGCAATGGGCAAAATTGGCCTTAGGAGATGCATCGCACGGGACAAAAGGAAAAAATATCCATATAGATGGGAGAAATAGATGGGAGAAATAGATGGGAGAAAGAGTCGAATTCCGGTTGAAAAAAACCGGATATGTAGTAATCTTGAGCATGGAACCTTGCCTGTGAACGCAAACCAAACGGCGTTATTAAAAGAATAATAATTGCTGTTACACGGGACTTTAAAATTTGTGAAAATAGGCAAACGAGAGGAGAAAATGCATGAAAAAGACCTTGAGAAAGAAATTGGTATGCATGCTTATGATGGCGGCACTGCTGCTGAGCGCGGCCATCACCTATGCGCAGCCGGCCAGCGCCGACAATCTGAATGCGGACGAGGTGAACCGGTTTAACGTTATTTTGGTTATCGACGGCAGCGGCTCACTGGTTTCCGGCAGCAGTGCAACGGACAAAAGCGGACTGAGATACGATGCGATCAACCTGTTTCTGGCTCTGCTGACCAATGACGGAAACCAGGTGGGCGCTATCGTGTTTGATGACGATTCCAACAACTACTTGCTCAATACCGGGCTGACACCTGTGTCCGGCAAGGGGGATAAGGTGTCGCTGGGAGAGAAAATCCGCAGTGCGGGCACCAGAAATGATACCGATATCGGTTCAGCGCTTTTGAGTGCGGTGAGTATCCTGGAGGCAAGCGGAAGCCAGGACGGGCGCAGCCCGGCGGTGGTCCTGTTCAGCGATGGGCGCACGGATCTGGGCGGCAATAAGGAAGCCTATGAGCAGTCGCTGGAGAATCGGGAGACGGCTATCACCAAGGCCCAGGATGCGGGCATTCCCATTTACAGCATTTGCCTGAACGCTTCGCCGGTGGCGGATCCCCAGGAGCTCAGCGAAATTGCCTCCCGGACCAGCGGCGGCTTCGTGTCCGTCAGCAGGGCGGAGGATCTGGCTGGCGCCTTTGAGACGTTCTATCAGCTGATTTTCAATTCCTCCGGCAGTGAAAAAAGAGATGTTCCCTTTGGTGCGGACGGAAAGCTGACCTATTCCTTTGACGTGCCTTCCGTGGGTGCTGAGGAGGTCAATATCATCCTGAAGCAGGCGGGCTTGCAGAGCATTCAGGTCAGCGGGCCTTCCCGGCAGATCAGCGCTGCGGAGCTGGAGGAAAACACCATGACTGGCGGTGATTATGAGGTCATCAAGCTGGTGAAGCCCCAGGTGGGCCAATGGAATCTGGAGCTGTCCGGCACGCCGGGCTCTCGGGTAACCGTCAATGTGGTTTACAATGCGGACAGCGTGGCCGAGCTGGTAACGGCCGATGGAAAGTCCGAATACAACACGGGTGAAAGCGTCACCTTCCAGGCGTATCTGAAGAAGGACGGAAGCCGGGTGACGGACAGCTCTGTGCTTGGTGAATATAAGGCTGTGCTGCATCTGAGCAATCTGACGGATGGGACGACGCAGGACATCGACATGACGCCGGATGCCGACGGCATGTTTGTTTATGAATTCCGGACCAACCAGGAGAGCAGCTATAGCGCCTATGCGACGCTGGAGTTTGGCAGCCTGGTGCACCAGAGCGGCGACGCGGCGGTGAACTTCGGCAACACACCGCCGACGGCGGTGGGCGGCGTTACGTTGGTGGAGGAAAAGGTTGTGGTGACGCCGGTGTCCGGCCGCCACCGCAGCTTTAAGCTGGGAGAATATTTTTCCGATACGCCGGGTGATACGCTGCATTATGTGATCGTATCGTCTCAGCTGGTCAGCGATACCGCGGCCATCGATGGGGATACCTTAAACGTGGAGACCAGCAAGAGCCGCAGCGGCGATCTGGTTATTGCTGCGGTGGACGCCCAGGGCGCACAGACACAGATCACCTTCCGGTTTAAGGTCACCAACCTGACGTTGGCCATTTTCATCACGCTGGCGGTGGCTGTGGTGGTGGGCGTCATTGTGGCGGGTGTCACGATCTGGAGTGTAACGCACCCGCTGTGGAAGGGGGAACTGAAGGTGGTCAACCTGGATCGTTCCTGTGCCGGTATGTCGCGGAGCCATGCCAGCTTTCGGGGCAAGCTCAAGCTGAGCTATTTTATGGTCGGACCCTGCGGCCTGAATGCGGACCAGTGCTGGTTTGTCACCAAACCCGGCAGACGGCTGAAGTTCTGCTCCAAGACTCCGTTTTACGTCAATGGAATGGCACTGAAGGAGACGGATGTCTATGCGGGAATGACGCTGATCTATGCAGACGAAAAGAATCGCACAGGTATCCGCATTGACGCGGCACCCGGACGCCGATAAGCAATTACTGAAAACCGAACGATATACGACATACAGCGACAATGAAGGAGCATTGATTTATGAGCATGGAATCGAATATGTCCGGCATGATACCGCCGCCCCCCGTGGATAATATGGTGATCCCTCCTGCGCCTCCTGCGCCCCCGGTAGGGGCAATGCCTCCGGTGCCTCCCGCACCCCCGGCAGGGGCTATGCCCCCTGCACCTCCTGCGCCTCCGGCAGGGGCTATGCCCCCGGCACCTCCCGCGCCTCCAGCAGGGGCAATGCCCCCTGTGCCTCCTGCACCCCCGGTTGGGAGCATGCCCCCTGTGCCTCCCGCACCGCCGGTTGGGACTGTGCCTCCGGCACCTCCTGCACCTCCGGCAGGGGCAATGCCCCCGGTGCCTCCTGCACCCCCGGTTGGGAGCATGCCTCCGGCTCTGGCAATTCCGAGTTTCCCGCCGGTTCAGTTGGTGGAGAAGAACGGAAAGTTGTATTGGATGATGGGAGATAACGGACGCGGCTGGGACGGAAACAGTTGGGTGCAGCTTTGACAAGCTGGCCCTGAAAGCAGGAAATAAAGGAGGACGTGAAAATGCCTAAGTATGATTCCCTGTTACTGAACTGCGGCGGCGGTATCATCAACCGCAGCCAGCAGTCCAAGCAGTACCGCGGTGCGGCGGCACTGGCCATCGGCATCGGCGGCACCGGCGTGGCGGCACTGGCGGAGCTGAAGCAGAAGGTGTATCAGCAGCTGGAGCCGGACAACCCCGATTCTCCGGTACCGGAATATCAGCACATCCAATTCCTGGCCATTGATTCGGACACCACCGATATCGACCAGATGCGCGGCAAGGCCAAGCTGGACAGGGATCAGGATTTTTTCTCCATCAATAACCCTAATCTGGCAACAGCGCTGTGGGAGAAAGATCTGATTAAGAGCAATGCCAGCCTGAACTGGATGGATATTGATCACATTGGTGGTCCGCTGGGCATTCAGGGATCAGGCGCCATCCGCCAGGTAGGACGTTACCTGCTGATTTCCAGGGCGGGTGCACTGAAGTCGACCATTGAGTCCAAATGCCGGCAGGCGCTGGAGGGAATGACTGGTTCTGAACTGGACGTGTACATTTTTGCAGGCCTTTCCGGCGGCACCGGCGGCGGCTGCTTCCTGGATGCCTGCTACATCGTGCAGAAAGCGCTGGAGGATATGGGGAGGGCACAGTCTGCCAATGTGATGGGCTTTTTCTTCCTGCCGGATGTGATCACCAGCAAGCCCCAGGTGGCGTCGGATCCCGTTAAGGTCAATTATAACAACAGCAACGGATACGCGGCCATGAAGGAACTGGACTATCTGATGAGCCTGAGGGACGCGGATGACTGGTTCCGGCAGAACTATGGTAGCTTTAAGATTGAGACCCAGAAGCCGCCGGTTAATATGTGCTACCTGATTTCGGCCATCAAGTCCGATGGCTCGTTAGTGCCAGACGGCTTCCGGTATTGCATCAATATGGCAGCGGACTACGTTATGGACTGCCTGGCCGATGTACAGCTTCCGGCTGCAATTCGAGACCGGTTTATTGCGGCGGGGGGATTTGTGCCGGCGCCGGAATACGGCCTGACCATGCGGGGCCATCTGGCTGAGGTGGTTAACGTTGTCAGCGGGCTGCCTCGCATGCATGGTGCCAACCTGTCCTATCACATTCTGGGAGCGGCAAGCGCGGAAATTCCCATGACTCAGATCTCCGCCTATCTGGCAGCAGGCTTTATGCGCCGGTTTAAGGAAGCGGTGGGAAAGGATCAGCTGCAATTGAAGCTGTCCAAGGCTGTTGTGGATGATTGGGTGGAAGACATTGGCCTGACTGCCCAGCAGGTATACAACGACGTGACACATGGACGTCAGGACCTGGTGCTGCCGGCTCCCTGGGCCAAGTCGGGCAACACCTGGTGCGACGGGTGCGACGGAAAACGCAAGACGAATCGCGCCGCGCTGGAGGGAGAACTGCCCAAGAGCCTCCTGGACGAAGATGCAACGAATGACTCACTGATTGGCAGAACCTTCCGGAAGCTGTGTGATATTGCAAAGAATCCGGAACTGGGCCCCTATTATGCGGCCTATTTGCTCAGCTGCAACGGCTATGACCTGAAGGCGGCTGTGGATGGTGCGATCCGGGAGATGGAGGAAAACAAAAAGACCCAGAAGATGTATCTGGACAGTGCGGCAGACCGGCTTGTCCAGGCCAGCAGCAATTTCTGCGCGAACCGTTTCTTTGGCATCGGCGACAAGAGGGCCTATAAAGACTACATGGACAGCGTCAAAGAGTACTATAGGACCTATAACCATGTGCAGGAATGCACAGATGTGGAGAACACGCTGCGGAGATTCCGGGAGCAGCTGGAGAATCTGAACAGCGGGTACTTTGCCTTGCTGACGGAGGTGCTGGACAATCTGCTGGAGACCTTTGAGGAGGATGAGCAGTGGCTGGATTCCTTTGCGGCCAGTGCATCCCCCGGTTACACCAAGCGTATTTTGCAGCTGTCGGACATTAGACCGAGATTGGACGAGGCGATCGACGGATTGAACGCCACACAGCTGGTGCGGAACTTTACGGAGCATCTGATGAAGGATCCGAAGCAGTGGAAGAGTCGGGATGACGGGAAGATCGGTCTGTATATCAGTGAATTCATGGTGACGGTTTTCCAGACTCAGACGAATCGCTCCCTGGAGGACTACCTGTATGAGAAGTATCCGGAAACCGGGCACAATTCCGCGCAGCTGGCCCAGGCTGTCAGCAATGACATTCTGGACGGCGTCTATAACGATGCAAAGCCTATGTTTTGGTGCAGCCCGACTTTCCCACTGGGACAAAGTGATAATACTGTGACCTTTAACAGCAGCAGTCTGTCGGTGCCTGCGAATGCTTCGGCTGTCTGCAGCGCTGCCCAGCAGTTCGGGGCGGCCCATAACGAGTTCTTTGTCCGCAGAACTGGGCTGAAGAATCGCATTTTTGCTCTGCGCTTTTGCAGCGGTGTGCCGCTCTATGCTTATGCCGGCATGTCACAGATGAAGAAAAGCTATGACGAGAACAGGACAACAAAGTCTGGAGTAGGTGCACACCTGTATGCCTATACAGGCCGGGGCGAGGACGATTCCGGCTTCCATGACTGGAGAAACTTTCTGCCGGTGCCGATACCTTATTCCTACAGACCGGATCTGGTGGACCATGCCCAGGAGCTGCTGGCACTGTATGACGAGGGCGTGAAGAAGCAGATCATCTATACATCGGATGGACAGAATTATTTCATTCGCCAGAGTGCTCCGCAGGCTATGTCGGAATATAAGCCGGAGGACTTTATGGCAAACTGGCAGCTGGATGCCGGACGCCTGCAGAAGGAGAGAAAACGCCTGCAGGATTTGCTATCGGGTATGTATGATCCGGCCAACGGCGGCAGACTGGTGTCATTGAAGAATGATGGCTTTACAAATGACGGGACGGATGTTGTCAACCGGGTCCGCAAGGACTACTTCATGCACTATCCCATGCTGCAGCGGATCGTCCGCCAGGAGCTGGAGAAGCAGGAGAAGATCCGCCGGGCTATGGAGCAGCTGGATCAGATCGAGAAAGAACTTACTCAATATGAGGCGGACATGACCACCTTCACCAACATGGTGTTTTATGGCATGATCGAGTGCCTCAGCGCCACCGGTGAGCCCGAGTATGACCGCATCAATAAGGCGTTCTATAAATACCGCGACAGACGCGGCATGGAAACGGAAAAAATCCTGGTGGAGGATTCCAAAGCTTTCCGCTTCGGCAAGAAGTATCCCCTGTATGAGATGTTCCGCAGCTATCGGGCCATGGAACCCGATGAGGAGCCCCGGCAGGAGATGGATGAAAGAGAGGCTGAGCTGCGCAAGCAGACCCGCGGTGCCAACGACCACCTCATTGCGGCCTCCCTGGAGAAGCGGTGGAATGCCAAGGCGCTGCAGCAGCTGGTGCGCGACACGGCCAATGAGACGGACGAAGACAAGGCGGAGATTCGCCGGTTCTATGAGGAGCTGGTCAGCCGCATTCTGGGGTATAAGGATGTGTTTACGGATGAGCAGTGGACCAGAACCAGTAAGGTGGCTTCGAATCCTGCCCCTGCTGCCAGAACCTGGACGGTCAGCCCCGGCGGCAGCACGAGTTATACCGTGTATTCCGACCGCTCGCTGCAGATGGCCTGGGATGCGGTGAACAACACCTGGGTGCCGCTGACGGCGGGTATGTGGGTGCTGAACAAAGCCGGCGACGACTGGGATCCGATCCAGCTGGACGCCGCAGGAAACATCATCAACGGATAAACCGCCGGGACGCCGCGCGGCAAATGAGGGAGAGAACATGACTTACGCAAGTGCAATCGAAGCATGCAGCCGTATGATTTCCGGCCGCGCGGCCAATTCCGGCGCAGCAAGGCGAATCAGCAC
>OICK01000284.1_pt1 | contig 25094 bp, 16 predicted proteins | sample 1581281 | NCBI WGS metagenome assembly OICK01 (sample SAMEA3882557, study PRJEB24775) | human gut metagenome | biome: human-associated habitat; feature: intestine environment; material: feces | place: Netherlands | collected 2009/2010 | reverse complement strand
TCTCTCCATGGCAAGAGCCATGCATCCGAACTCTGCCGGAAGCCAGTTCTTCATCATGCATAAAGCCGCTCCGCATCTTGACGGAAGCTACGCTGCATTCGGCCAGATCATTGAGGGTATGGATGTTGTTAATGCGATCGCAGAGACAGACACAGACTACAGTGACCGTCCTCTTGACGAGCAGAAGATCAAATCCATGACTGTTGAAACCTTTGGTGTGGATTATCCGGAACCGGAGAAATGCTGATAAGCAGAATTTTCTAAAATAAAGAAATTATTTAAAAAGACATGAAAAAGCCCCGTGAAAGACAGACTGTAACGAAAACATCTGCCGTTTCCCGGGGTATTTTTTTGCCAGAAACCTGTCCTGGGCTGCTCTGTTTATTCCGACACTGTTTACGCCCTAAAACAGGCATTCCGCTTTTTTCGACACTCTTTTTCCTTTATTTTTCGAAGGTTTTCACTTCTCCGTTTACTTTTGCAAAATACAGCTCTGCATCTTTCTCAAGTCCGGCTCTTCCGTTGGTTCCCTCTGTGATGGCTTTTTTCACCTCTTCGATCTGGTCATCCGGCACAATAAGCTTCAGGACAACCTTGTCGGTATATTCGGAATCCAGGATTGGCAGGCTTCTTTCTCCCGCAATATACTGGATCTTACCGATTCCTGTATAATCGGTCGTCACCTGAAGCGATATCCCATGATGTTTCTCGATCACGGTACTTGCTGCAAGTCCGGCCTGGACAGCTCCTGAGTAGGCACGTACAAGTCCTCCGGTTCCAAGAAGAACACCACCAAAATATCTGGTCACCACGATGGCTGCATTATAGATCCCGGTGCCCAGAAGCACATCCAGCATGGGTCTTCCTGCTGTTCCGGATGGTTCTCCGTCATCACTGCAGCGTGTGGCCTCCCGGTTCATCCCTACGGAATATACATAGCAGTTATGACGGGCATCCCAGTATTTCTTTTTCATTTCTTCAATAAAAGCAAGGGCCTCTTCTTCGGTTTCCACAGGACGGACCGTTGCGATAAAACGGGATTTCTTTTCCACAAGTTCGCCTTCGCCGCCTTCGTATATGGTTTTATAATGTTCCAGCATGGTTTACGCCTCCGTTGTCTATCACATTTCCAGATATTGCCACATCAGATTCCGCTTCTGCTATCTTGTCCGCGGGAATTTCCTCATCTGATGTTCTCTCTGTTTTCTGCAGAGTTTTCTTTATTGTATAATAATTATCTCCATTGCACAATGTATAAGATATCATGAATTGTGAAATTTTTTTTAAGGGTTTATTTAACATTCTATATTTGCTATAATGAAACGGATTATAAAGGAGGAATAACATGAACTACGGAAAAAGATCCACTTCCAAGAAGCGGAACGCTCTGATCTCCCGTACTTCCATGCTGGAAAAAAGAGCACATGTTTCGTTTATCCGGGTTTTATTTACAGCTCTGATTGCGGTCTGCGTCATGGTTATCTGCCTTGGTATCGGCTCCTTCCGGGGCGTGATCGCCGGTGCACCTGATGTCAACGATGTGGATATTTCACCTCTCGGATATGCAACCTTCCTGTATGATGACCAGGGAACACAGATCCGACAGCTTTCAGCACCTACATCCAACCGTCTTCCGGTCTCTCTGGACCAGATCCCGGTCAGTCTGCAGCATGCAGTGGTAGCCATTGAGGATGAACGTTTTTATGAACATAACGGTATTGATGTCCGGGGTATCGCACGTGCCGGAATGAAGGCGATCACCACCGGTAATTTTTCCGAGGGTGCCAGTACCATCACACAGCAGCTTCTGAAGAATAATGTTTTCACAGACTGGACCAACGAGTCCACACAGATGGAACGTTTCACACGTAAGTTTCAGGAGCAGTACCTGGCTGTACAGGTTGAAAAGAAATACGATAAATCTGTAATTCTCGAAAATTACCTGAATACCATCAACCTTGGTGCAGGTTCCTACGGCGTACAGGCAGCTTCCAAGAAATATTTCAATAAAGATGTATGGGATCTGAATCTTTCTGAATGTGCAACCCTTGCAGGTATCACTCAGAATCCTACCAAATTCAATCCGATCACCAACCCGAAAGCAAATTCCAAGAGACGTAAGGAAGTTCTGGATCACATGCTAGATCAGAACTATATCTCACAGGATGAATATAACGAAGCACTGAACGATGATGTTTATACCCGTATTCAGGCTGCACAGATGGAAAATACAGAAGAAGAAAGCACCGTTTACACATACTTTGAAGACGAGGTTACCAATCAGGTCATCAGCGACCTTATGAATATCAAAGGTTACACCAAAACTCAGGCAACCAATCTTCTCTACAGTGGCGGTCTGAAGATCATGACAACCCTGGATTCCAGTATTCAGAAGATCCTGGATGAAGAGTACGCGGATCCGGATAATTATCCGGCTGATGTACAGTATGAGCTGGACTACGCACTGACCGTTCAGGATGCAGACGGAAACCAGAAAAATTACAGCAAGGAAATGCTGCAGCTCTATTTCCGTGATCAGGATCCGGAATTCGATCTTCTCTTCGATTCTCCGGAAGAAGGCCAGCAGTATGTTGATCAGTACAAGGCCAGCATCCTGGCTGACGGAAGTACCGTGGTTTCCGAGCGCGTAAACTTTGCACCACAACCGCAGTCTTCCATGTCTGTCATCGATCAGCATACCGGTTATGTAAAAGCCCTGATCGGTGGCCGTGGTGAAAAAACAGCCAGCCTGACACTGAACCGTGCCACAGATACAACCAGACAGCCTGGTTCTACCTTTAAGATTGTATCCACCTATGCTCCGGCTCTGAACGAAAAAGGTGATACACTGGCTACCACATTTATGGATGAACCATATGAATATCCGGACGGCTCTCCGGTTAACAATGCCACACGAAGCTATGGCGGCGAGACCACGATCCGTAAGGCAATCCAGAATTCCATCAATGTTGTTGCAGTCAAATGCCTGGAACAGGTTACTCCTGCTCTTGGTCTTAAATATCTGGATGATTTCGGATTTACAACTCTGGCACATGGAACTGAGGCAGATAAAGATGCCAACGGAAATATATGGAGTGATGCCAATCTGGCAACAGCACTTGGCGGAATTACCAATGGTGTCAAAAATGTTGAACTCTGTGCCGCATATGCAGCGATCGCCAATGGCGGAAATTATATTAAACCAATTTACTATACACAGATCCTTGACCATGACGGAAATGTCCTGATCGAAAACACTTCTGTTTCCAGATCTGTGATCAAAGACAGCACCGCTTACCTGCTTACCAGCGCTATGGAGGATGTTGTAAAGAAGGGTACCGGTACTGCCTGCCAGCTTGATAATATGACTGTTGCAGGAAAAACAGGTACTACCGAAGATTATAATGACCTCTGGTTCGTTGGTTACACACCATACTACACATGTGCTGTATGGTCCGGTTATGACAACAACGAGAAAATCCCTGAGGATGCCCGTAATTTCCACAAGAATCTCTGGAAAAAAGTTATGAACCGTATCCATGAAGGCCTGGATGACAAAGATTTCGATATGCCTTCCAGTGTGGAAAAAGCCAGCGTCTGCTCAGAGACAGGACTTCTCCCTCGTGCCGGTTGTCCGACCATAACAGAATATTTTGATATTTCCAGTCTTCCAACAGAATACTGTGACAAGCACTTCTACGGAAGCAGTGATTACAGTGAAAATGATTACAGTTACAGTGAAGACACTGATGCAGACACAGATTCCGCCGCTGCCGCTATTCCGACTGCTGCACCGGACGGAACTGACAGTACTGCCGGCGGTGACAGTACCGATAATACCGGTGATAATTCCGGTGGCGACAATACCGATAATACCGGTGATAATTCCGGTGGTGACAACACCGATAACACCGGTGATAATTCCGGTGGTGACAACACAGGCGGTGATGACGGCAGCGGCGATAACACCGGCGATGATGACGGTGGAGACACCGGAGATGATACTGGCAGCGATGGCGATCCTGTAGAATACTATTGATCAATCATTATAACGTAAAAAAGTGGACTCCCGAATATGGGAATCCACTTTTTTTATCTTATTTTTCTGATCAGAGCACCATCTTGGCTGCGCCGTAAATTCCGGCATCATTTCCCAAGGTTGCGATCACGATCTGTGTATCTTTACAGGATGCAAATGCATACTTTCTGTAATATTTCTGAATACAATCAACAAGCGGCTGGCCCGCTTTGGAAACGCCACCGCCGATAACGATGGTTTCCGGATCTGTCACACAGGAAATGATCGCAAGGGCACCGCCAAGCTGCTCTCCAACTTTTTCCATGGTTGCAACTGCTACCGGATCATTCTCCTTGAATGCATCCAGAACTGCTTTTGCGGAAATATTCTCCATATCTCTGAGCACACTTTTCTCTTCGGAAGCTGCAAGCTCTTTTTTTGCCATACGTACAATTCCGGTTGCGGAGGCAAACTGCTCCAGACAGCCCCTGTTTCCACAGTTGCAGGATTCTGTCTCGTGATGATCCACATTGGCATGTCCGATCTCTCCGCCAGCGCCGTGATGGCCTGTTACGATCTTACCATCAACAATGATTCCACCGCCAACACCCGTTCCCAGTGTAACCATGATCACATCGGAGGAACCTGCTGCCGCACCTTTCCACGCTTCGCCAAGAGCAGCCACATTGGCATCATTGCCAGCTTTTGCATGAAGTCCTGTCAGTTCCTCCATTTCTCCTGCAACATTCTTGTAACCCCAGTAAAGGTTTACCGCCCGATCTACCTCACCTTTGGAGTTTACCGGTCCAGGAACGCCGATTCCAACACCTTCTACGTCGTCTTTGGAAATGCCTTTCTCTTCGATCTTGGCATTTACGGCTGCTGCCACATCCGGAAGGATCTGATCTCCGTTATTCTCCTTGCGGGTCGGAATCTCCCATTTCTCAACAAGAGTTCCGTCTGTGCGGAAAAGTCCGCATTTTACAGTTGTTCCACCTACATCAATTCCAAAACAATATGTTCCCATTTCCTATCCTCTCTTACTCTTCGTCGTCTGGATTCTCTCTCTTCTTGGCAAGGTTCGCCTGAACACGCTTGTACAGTGCCTCTGCCGCATTGTATCCCATCTTCTTCTGTCTGTGATTGACAGCGGCAGCCTCAACGATGATCGCCAGGTTACGTCCCGGACGGATCGGAAGAGAATGGCATACAACCTTGTTTCCAAGATACTCTGTATATTCCTCATGAAGTCCCAGACGGTCGTATTCCTTATCTCTGTCCCACTCCTCAAGCTTGATAACAAGATCGATCGACTGGGTATCCTTAACACTCTCGACACCAAACAGTGTTTTTACATCGATGATACCGATGCCTCGAAGTTCGATAAAATGACGTGTGATATCCGGTGCAGAACCTACCAGTGTCACATCACTGACCTTACGGATCTCGACAACATCATCACTGACAAGACGATGGCCTCGCTTGATCAGCTCCAGAGCAGCCTCGCTCTTACCGATACCGCTCTCACCTGTGATCAGAATTCCCTCGCCATAAACATCCACCAGTACACCATGAATGGAAATACACGGTGCAAGCTGTACACCAAGCCAGCGGATGATCTCTGCCATGAAGCTGGAAGTTGTTCTTTCTGTCACGAATGTCGGAACATTATATTTAACAGCCAGATCGATCATGTCCTGAGACGGACGGGTCATGGTACTGAAAATAACACATGGAATCTTGCTGGAGATAAAACGCTCATATTTAAAACGTCTCTCTTCTTCATTGAGCTGCATCAGATACGTATACTCTACATATCCAATGATCTGTACACGCTCATTCGCAAAATGCTCCAGATATCCGGTAAGCTGAAGCGCAGGTCTGTTGATCTCCGCAGTCTTGATCACGATGCCTGACAGGTCGATTTCCGGAGTCAGATTGTTAAGCTCCAGTTCCTGTACCATCTTTGTCAACTGTACACCCTTCATACTTTTTTCTCCTTTTCGCTGAAAGTTTGCATTCTCACCGCCGTTTTATCAGTACATGGCGGTTACTTGATATCCGCTGTACCAGAGCGTGAGACATCTTATCCTTAATTATACACAATCACGGTTGAAACTGCAATGCAGCATCAGGATTTATGAAAAAATTCATAGACCTGACGGGCGCTTCCCGCGTTCATGCTCTCTGTCTGTGCAAGTTCTTCTTCCGAAGCATCACGGATGTTTTCCACAGATTTGAATTTACGGAGAAGTGCTTTCCTCCTGGTGTCACCGATTCCGGGAATATCATCCAGAATGGAATGGACCTGTTCCTTACTTCTGAGAGAACGATGGTACTCAATGGCAAAGCGGTGTGCTTCATCCTGTATCCTGGTGATCAGACGGAAACCTTCACTGGATGTATCAATGGGAATTTCCACATTATTAAAATACAGACCTCTGGTCCTGTGATGATCATCCTTCACCATACCGCAGACCGGAATACGGATTCCCAGATCATTCAGCACTTTCAATGCAATATTCACCTGACCTCTTCCACCATCCATCAATATCAGATCCGGCAGTCTTGCAAAACTGTCAAATTCTCCGTTACTCTCATGGGTAAATCTTCGGGTTAATACCTCTTCCATACTGGCATAATCGTTCGGTCCCTGCACCCATTTGATCTTGAACTTGCGGTAATCACTGCGCTTCGGACGGCCTTTTTCGTAAACGACCATGGAACCTACTGACTCAAAACCACTGATGTTGGAAATATCGTAAGCTTCCATCCGCACCACATTTTTCAGGCCCAGCCATTCCTCCACTTCGTGAACAGCACCGATCGTACGGCCTTCTTCTCTTTTAATCCTCTCTCTGTCCTTTGAGAGAACCATACGGGCATTTTCCAGCGCAAGCTCCACCAGTTTTTCCTTGGTACCTTTCTTTGGAACACGGATATGCACTTTCTGCTTCCGCCTTGTTGTCAGCCACTCTTCGATAATTTCCGCATCCTCGATCTCACTCTGAAGCATGATCTCAGAGGGGATAAACGGAGTACCTGCGTAAAACTGTTTCAGGAAACTGGAAAGAACCTGAGATTTTGTATCACCTTTTGCCACCCGGAGATAAAAATGATCCCTGCCGATCAGCTTGCCATCCCGGATAAAAAACACCTGCACAACGGCATCCTGGTCACGGAGGTCTTCGCTCTCATCCATGGCCACTGCAATGATGTCACGGTCCTCCTGTCCGTAGCCCGTGATCTTCTGGCGTTCCCCGATCTTTTCGATACTGCGGATCAGGTCACGGTATTCCATGGCATCCTCATAGCGCATTTCCTCTGAAGCTTTCTGCATTTTTTCCATCAGTTCACTGATCGTATCCTGAAAATCTCCGTTCAGAAATTTGATCACTTTATTGATGTTTTTCCTGTATTCTTCCTGACTGATATAGCCCTGACAGGGTGCCTTGCACTGCTTCATATGATAGTACAGGCAGGGGCGGTCCTTTCCCGTATCTCTTGGAAGATTACGATTGCAGGAACGTACCTGATACAGTTTCCGCACCAGCTCGATCACATCTTTTACCGCCCCGCCGCTGGTATAAGGTCCAAAATATCTGGCCTTATCTTTTTTCATTCTTCTGGCAAAAAGTACTCTCGGGTATGGTTCATTGACAGTCACCTTGATAAATGGATAACTCTTATCATCCTTGAGCATAGTATTATATTTGGGACGGTGCTCTTTGATCAGATTACACTCCAGCACAAGAGCTTCCAGCTCAGAGTCCGTAATAATGTACTCAAACCTGGTTATGTGCGTAACCATTCTTTCAATCTTCGCCCCTTTGTTACGGCTGCTCTGGAAATACTGGCGCACACGGTTTTTCAGGCTGATGGCTTTTCCCACATAGATGATCTCATCTTTCTCACCATGCATGATGTAAACTCCCGGTTTTGCCGGAAGTTTTTTTAATTCTTCCTCGATTATGAACATAATTATTCTCCTGTTTTACCATTACGGTAATAAGAAAACCGGGATTTCTCCCGGTTTTCCGATGATCTGTTTTATGCCTGTGATCCCGGCTTTTCTTCTGTTTCTGTATGATCGGTATCTGTCGCCTGAACAGTTTCTTCTGTTTTCTCCGGTGTCTGTGGAACCTCTGTCAGGTTCTGCCCTGACATCTCAGGTCTGAGCTTGGCTGCTTCTGTTTCCACTGTTGTGACATCTTCCGCATTTTTCACAGTGTCCTGTTTATTGGACACTTCTTTTTCATCTTCGGAAAGGACCAGATCATCCAGATTCTCCGGGATGTCCATTCCCTGCTGCACCGCACGGAGGATCTTCATAAATTCCTTGCCGGTGATGGTTTCCTTACGAATAAGATATTCCGCGATCTTATCCATCTCTTTTCTGTGGCTTCCAAGAATCCTCTTGGCCTCCTCATAAGAATGATGGAGAAGTTTCATAACTTCATGGTCGATCTCTGTTGCGGTATCATCGCCACAGTTTAAGACTGCTCTTCCGCTTAAGTACTGATCTTCCTGTGTTGCCAGTCCCATCAGTCCGAATTTCTCAGACATACCGTACTGTGTGATCATGGCTCTGGCCACCTTGGTAGCCTGCTCAATATCATTGGCAGCACCCGTGGTAACTGTATCAAATACGATCTCCTCTGCGGCACGTCCGCCAAGATAGCCTACCAGCATAGCTTCCAGCTCTTTCTTGGTATTGAGATATTTTTCTTCCTCAGGTACCTGCATAACGTAACCAAGTGCTCCCATGGTGCGGGGTACAATGGTGATCTTCTGTACAGGCTCCGCATCTTTCTGAAGAGCATTTACCAGCGCATGGCCGACCTCGTGATAAGATACGATCCTGCGTTCCTGCTTGCTTAAGATACGGTCTTTCTTCTCTTTACCAACAAGAACTACCTCTACGGACTCCTCCAGATCTTTCTGGCAGACTGCCTTACGTCCCTTCTTGACCGCAAGGATCGCAGCTTCATTGATCATATTGGCAAGATCCGAACCTACCGCACCGGAAGTTGCAAGGGCAATTGCCTCAAAGTCAACTGTCTCATCCAGAAGCACATTCTTGGCATGTACCTTCAGGATATCCACACGCCCCTTAAGATCCGGCCTGTCAACGATCACACATCTGTCAAAACGTCCCGGGCGGAGAAGCGCCGGATCAAGAACTTCCGGTCTGTTGGTAGCAGCAAGGATCAGAAGACCCTTGGAAGTGTCAAAACCGTCCATCTCCGCAAGGAGCTGGTTCAGTGTCTGCTCACGCTCGTCATTTCCGCCGCCATAGCGGGAATCACGGCTCTTACCGATGGCATCGATCTCATCAATAAATACGATACACGGTGCATTCTTCTTGGCTTCCTCAAAAAGGTCACGGACACGGGATGCCCCCACACCTACAAACATCTCCACAAACTCCGATCCGGAAAGGGAGAAGAACGGCACCTGTGCCTCACCGGCAACTGCCTTTGCAAGCAGTGTCTTACCGGTTCCTGGAGGGCCTACAAGAAGGGCACCTTTCGGCAGTTTGGCTCCGATGGCTGTGTATTTTCCGGGGTTATGAAGGAAATCCACAACTTCCTGCAGAGATTCCTTGGCTTCATCCTGACCGGCCACATCCTTAAAGGTAACTCCCGTCTCTTTCTGCACATAAGCCTTGGCTTTACTCTTGCCAACGCCCATACCCATGATCCCGCCGCCTTTATTCATGCGCCGCATGGAGAACATCAGAAGACCAAAAAGAAGCAGTGTCGGAAGAACCACGCTTAAGATCATCGCAATGAACTCGCCAAACGCATCCGGCGGATCTGTCTCAAACTTGATTCCCCTGCCTTCCAGCCGCTTAGTCAGCGCTGTGCTGTCCTCAGTCTTCGTCGTGTAATAGCTCATATCCTCGTACTTGGAATTCTGCTTCTTGGGTACGATCGTCAATGTATTGGACTGGATCGTTACTTCCTTAACCTGGTCCTTATCCACCATATCGATAAATTTATCATAGGAGATCTCACTGCTGTTATCCTTCAGCATGTTGGTAAACAACGCAAAACACACCAGTGTGACCAGGAGGCATATCAGAAAAGCCAGAATCGACTGATGATTCTTACCTGACCCCTGCCTGGGATCTTTGTTATCAGGTCGCTTCCCGTCCTGATCATTATTCAGTTGATTATTCATTTTTTTCCTCCTCTTGTCATTTCTTTATTATAAAGAGAAAAACCGTATAAATCAACCGTGAGATTGTAAAAATACCTGTAAAAAACACCTCATGGGATATTGCCAGTGAACATTAAATTGTAGTATACTGTTCCCAGTGATTTGGAAAATTAAAGAGGAGAGGAAATCAGACAAATGAAAATAGGTTTTGATAATGACAAATATCTGAAAATGCAGTCAGAACATATCCGTGAAAGGATCGGTCAGTTCGGCAACAAACTTTATCTTGAATTCGGCGGCAAACTGTTTGACGACTACCATGCATCCCGTGTTCTTCCGGGTTTTGAACCGGACAGCAAACTCCGCATGCTGATGCAGCTTTCTGATCAGGCGGAGATCGTTATTGTTATCAGTGCCAATGACATTGACAAGAATAAAGTGCGCGGCGACCTTGGCATTACCTATGACGAAGACGTGCTCCGTCTTATGGATGAGTTTACAAGCCGTGGCCTGTATGTAGGAAGTGTATGCATCACGCAGTACTCCGGCCAGGAAAGTGCCGATCTCTTCAAGAAACGTCTGGAGAAGCTGGGAATCCGTGTTTACAAGCTTTACCTGATCCCGGGATATCCAAGCAATACCTCCTTTATTGTAAGTGATGAAGGCTACGGAAAGAATGATTATATCGAAACTACCAGACCTCTCGTTGTCATCACAGCACCAGGACCTGGAAGCGGAAAGATGGCAACCTGCCTTTCTCAGCTCTATCATGAATATAAACGTGGCGTAAAAGCCGGCTATGCAAAATTCGAGACCTTCCCGATCTGGAACCTCCCGCTGAAACATCCGGTAAACCTTGCTTATGAAGCTGCCACTGCAGATCTGAATGATGTCAACATGATCGATCCGTTCCATCTGGAAGCTTACGGCAAGACTACTGTTAACTATAACCGTGATGTAGAGGTTTTCCCTGTTGTACAGGCTATGTTTGAGAAGATCATGGGCAGCTGCCCGTACAAATCTCCGACAGATATGGGTGTTAACATGGCAGGCAACTGTATCATTGATGATGAAGTATGCCAGGAAGCTTCCCGTCAGGAGATCATCCGCCGCTATTACAAGAGCATGGACGCTCTGGTTTCCGGTTCCGGTACAGAGAATGAAGTACGCAAGATCGAACTGCTCCTTCAGCAGGCTCACGCAGAGATCACAGACCGAAAGGTTGTACCTGCTGCCCTCGAAAAAGAGAAAGAAACCAATGGCCCTGCTGCAGCAATGGAACTTCCGGACGGCAGAATCGTATGTGGAAAAACTTCCGATCTTCTCGGTGCATCTGCAGCTCTCCTTCTGAATGCCCTGAAAGAACTGGCTGGAGTTGACCATGAGCAGCATGTGATCTCTCCTGATGCCATCCATCCGATCCAGCAGCTGAAGACCAAATATCTCGGAAGCAAAAACCCACGTCTTCACATTGATGAGATCCTGATCGCCCTGTCCATGAGTGCCGCAACCAGTGATGCCGCACGCCTTGCCCTGGAGCAGATCCCGAATCTCCGTGGCTGCCAGGCCCATACTTCCGTAATGCTCTCTGATGTGGATGTGATCAGCTTCCGTAAACTTGGCATTGAGCTTACCTGCGAAGCCAAGGCTGAACAGAAGAAAAAATATCAGAAAGACTGATCTTTGGATATCATCGATCTGACCAGATATACGTCAAAAGCTCCGACCGGGACGATACACATTATCCCGGTCAGAGCTTTTTTTATCTTCTTTCTTATCTTGTTTCTGCAGTTACTGTATTCGGATACTGCTTCCCATATTTTCTCCGTTACACTGTTTTGTGACAATGATCTTATTATCAATGCGTTCTTTCAGTTCGGAAACATGGGAAATAATTCCCACCAGACGTTTTCCGTCTGCAAGTCCTGCCAGCGCTTTCAGCGCCTGTTCCAGTGATTCTTCATCCAGAGAACCGAATCCCTCATCCACAAACATGGAGTCCAGCCGGATTCCCCCTGCTGATGCCTGGATCTCATCAGAAAGCCCCAGTGCAAGGGACAGAGAAGCCTGGAAAGATTCTCCACCGGACAATGTCTTTACACTTCGTTCTGTTCCGTTATAATGGTCGATAACATTCAGGTCAAGACCTGCTTTTTCTTTCTGGTTTTTACTCTGTTCCTGGCGTTTCAGCTCATACTGCCCGCCGCTCATCGTCATAAGACGGAGGTTGGCTCTGCGCAGGATCCGGTCAAAATATGCCATCTGGATATAAGTCTCCAGCTCGATCTTTGCCTTTCCGTTCAGTTTTCCGTTGGCTGTATCAGAAAGATTCCTGATCCATGCATATTCCTTTTCCGCTGTTGTCATTTCCTCCCGGCGCTTCTGCACTTTCTGAAAAACATCCTGGTTTCCTTTCTGAATGGAAAAGAGCTCTTTTCTTTCTTCTGCGAGATCTTTTTTCCGCTCAGAAGCCTGTGCGCGCTGTTCTCTGATCTCCGCTTCCGGAATTTCTCCGATCTCTTTTTGCTGCACTTCAAAAGTCTCTATGGAGGAAGCTATCCTTTCTTTTTCTGCCTGAAATCCCTGCAGTGTTTCTCGCGCCTTTCTGCTGTTTTCCTTCAGGCTTCTGTACTCCTGCTGTCTTTCCCTGATCTCTTTTTCCAGATTTTCTTTACCGGCTTCCCAGGTGTCCTGGGTTATACTGTCCGTTTTACCGGACTGTTCTTCCACAACAAGACGTATCTCGTCTGCCATATTTTGCTGCTGTTTCTGATTCTCGGATGCTTTCATCCTCAGGCCGGCCTGCTCTCTGTCAAAGAAATTCTTTTTTTCAAGCAGCTCCTCTTTTTCCTTTTCAAGACGCTCCAGGGACTTTTCCACTGTTTTCTTTCTTTTTGTATTTTCCTGGGCTTTCCGGATTTCTTTTTCACTTTCCGCCAGAAGATCCTCGCACTGTTCCTGTGCCCTTTTTACCATAGAAGTCAGCTGTTTCCACACAGTCATAAAATCCTCTGTCTGTCCGTTCCCGCTTTTATTTTTCTTATGAAATTCCTGAAACTCTTCCAGAAGCTCTTCTGCACTGGCTACGATCTGCCTCCAGGATGCATTGCTCTGTTCCTTTAAACTTCCTGCTTTCAGGCTTTGATCTACAGAATCCTTTTCCATTTTGTCCAGCTTACGTTTCTCGTTATCCAGTGTTTTCTGATCAACTGTCTGTTCTCTGGAAAGCATTCTGGGATTTGGATGACTCAGGGACCCACACACAGGACAGGGCACTTCATCCTTAAGCTCCCGGGCCAGAAGGCCTGCCTGCGCATCCAGAAAAATATGGAATATCTGCTGATAATATTCTCTCTGCTGCTGTGCATCTCTGCAAGCAGACTGATACTTTTTCTGCTGCTCTTTGGTTTTATCATAAAGGCCTTGAAATCTCCGGATCTCAGCGATAAGTCCGTTCAGTTCTTTCTTTCTCCGCGTCTGTTTTTCTTTTTCTGTGAGCGCTTTCTGCAAATCCAGCTCAGAATTTCCCAGCTGTTCCCGTTCCGTTTTCAGCTGTTCCATTTCTTTCTGCTGCTGTTCTTCCTGCCGGATGATCTTTTTCTGCTGTACCTTACAGTTTTCCAGCTGCCGTTCAATCTCTATTCGTTCTTTCTGCAGCTGCTCCAGCTCCTGGTATTTCTTCAGCTTTTCCTGTTTTTCCCGGATCAGAAGTCCCAGTTTCTCACATCTCTGATCTGCATCTTTATATTTTTCCGCCTCTTCCGATGCTTTCTTAAGTTCCGGAAGAAGTTTCTCAAGCTGTTCTCGGGCAAGCTTTCTTTTTTGTTCCAGGCCTCGTTTCTGTGCGGAAAGATTCAGCATTTTTTCCATTGTCAGGATTTCCCGGTCCACTTCCTCTTCCTGTTTCCGAAGTTCATTTTCCCGGCGTTCTCCTCTGTCAATAAACAGCTTCAGGAGCTCAAGACTCCGTTCCAGCTTTCCTTCAAATTTCGATTTCCTGAGCCTTAAAAATTCCTCCGCTTCTGTTCCTGCATCCGTCTGAAACCTCACTCCATCCAGATACTGTGCGATACTCCGGCGCATTTCATCGTAATCTTTATATCGGGAAATAGCCGCATCCCGGAGTCTCATCTGGATCTGCTGGTAAAGCCCTGTGTGAAAAATCTGCCGGAAGATCTCGCCACGCTGTACCGTTCCTGCCAGCAATAATTTCTGAAAATCCCCCTGAGCGATCATCGCTATCTGTGTGAACTGGTCGTAACTCAGTCCCAGAAGCTGCTCCACCGCCGCAGTCACATCTTTTGCTTTTGTCACTGGCTGACGTTCATCCGGATAAATAAGCTGTGCTTCTGCTTTTCGTAAAGTCAGTCCTGTGCCTCTTTTTTTCGGAGCCATATATTCCGGACTCCGACGCACCTGATAAGTTTTTCCCTGGTAGGAAAAAACAAGTTCCACAAATGTTTCTGCGGAATCTTTTGCATACTTGCTGCGGAACATGGCAGATTCCCGTACTTCTCCACTGGCTCTTCCGTACAGTGCAAAGGTGATCGCATCAAAGATCGTGGTTTTTCCTGCCCCGGTGTCCCCGGTGATCAGATAAAGTCCGCCTTCTCCAAGTTTTGAAAAATCAATTTCTGTTTTATCTGCATAGGGCCCGAAGGCGCTGATAGTCAGTTTTTCCGGTCTCATTTTACACCTCCTGAAGCTTCCGTATCAGTTCTTCGGAAAACTTCCGCTGCTCTTCATTCATCGGCTGATTGTTCTGCAGCTCAAAAAATTCCTCGAAATATTCCATCTCTGATTTCTGTGTGGTTCTCTCTGTGCCGGCAATTTCCTGGTTCTCACGTGTACGGCGGTTATCATAATCCAGACGCATAAGGTTTGGATAAATGGTACGAAGTTTCTGCATTCCGTCCACGATATCTTCCTCATCTGTCAATGTGATCTGCACATAATCATCCGTATTTGTGTCCTTATAATTGGACTGTGAAGTCAGCTCCATATAAGTACCTTTCAGTTTTCGCATATCACGCAGCGGCGTCAGAGGGATCTCACGTACATCAGGGCTTCCTTTTTCTCCAAGTTCCACAACCGTCACGGATTTCTGCTGGCCTGCCTCGGAAAACGAATATTTCAGCGGTGTCCCGCAGTATCGGATCTTCGGACTTCCCACATTCTGCGGACTGTGGATATGTCCCAGTGCTACATAGTCAAAATCCCGAAATACTTCTGCCTCGATCTGGTCGATTCCTCCCACAGAAATTTCCTCAGAATCACATTGCATTGCACCAACCACAAACTGATGGGCAAGCAGTACATTTCTCTGACTTCTGTCAATTTCCATATGCTTAACCGCTGCCAGCACCGCCTCCTGATAGGTGCGGATATCTTCCACGTCTTCTTCCCCTTCCAGTGCATGTCGGACCGTTGCAGGACGGATAAATGGCAGAAGATGAATCCACACTTCTCCATAACTGTCCTTTAAACAGTACTTTGCTGTTTTTCCATCGTATACCGGTGACATACATATTCCACTGTCACTCATAATATGAGATCCAAAAGCGATTCTCTCTGCACTGTCATGATTTCCACTGATAGCAAAAACGGGAATCTTTCGCTGCGCAAGTCTGGTAAGAAAACTATCAAAAAGCTGCACTGCCTCCGCAGATGGAACGGGTCTGTCATAAAGGTCCCCTGCAAGAAGGATCCCATCCGGTGATTCTTGATCAATGATCTTCAGGATTTCATTTAAGATATATTTCTGATCTTCCACCATGGAAAACTCATTTACCCGCTTTCCAAGATGAAGATCCGATAAATGGATCAGTTTCATAGACCACCTCCAGCTGTCACCCAGCCTCCAAACAACTCCGGTTCAAGATCAATATCGCAGGCAGCAAGAACATCTTTCAGCTGTATCGGACTGCTGACACCGGTTACCGGCACTGTCTGGAACGGCTGATGGAAAAAATATGCCAGGGACAAAGACTGCAGGCTGTCCCCTGTTTCTTTCTGAAGTTTTAACAATTTCTGATAGGTTCGAAGATTCGTTTCATTCCAGTAGGATTTCTTCATGCTTTCTGAAAGATCTGCAATCTGTGACTCTTTCTCCTGCATCCAGGATGCATCCACCTCTTCATCCGTATATGGAACTCCCATTTTCTGAAGTTTTGAGAAAAATCCCATTGCCGTGGATGAAAACGGAATGGAAGCCGCACCTGTCTCACAGTGCCACCTGTATTCCTCCCGGGAAAACTCCACAAGTGTAGGATCCGGATTGGTATTTCCACCCGGATTGATTCCTGCCAGGCTCCACTGATTGGATACTGCCGTAACGCCGCTTTTTTTCCGTTCTTTCAGGCACTGTTCCAACGCTTTCAGTCTGTCTGTTCTGTAATTGGAAAATCCGAAATATCGGATTCTGCCTTCTTTCTGCATTTCTTCCAGGATATCCACGATCTCTTCCACCGGTTTTTCCGGATCATCTCTGTGAAGCCAGTAAAAATCGATCACCTCTGTTCCCAGAGTCCTTAAGCTCTCATCCAGATCTGCACGGATATCCTCCCGGTTCACTCTGCTACGGCCCGGATTTTCAAAAGAATAATGTGCGCCCTTGGTAGCTACGATCACTTTCCCCCTGGCTCCCCGCGCTTTCAGCCATCTGCCTATGATCTGCTCACTGCAGTTTCCGTGTCCTTCCAGCCACTTGCAGTATACATTGGCTGTATCAATAAAATTTCCACCTGCCCGTACAAAATCATCCAGGATTTCGAAACTTTTTTCCTGATCTGTTTTATCTCCAAATCCTGCTGTTCCGAGGCAGATGCGGCTGACATTCAGATCTGTATCATTCAGCTGTATATATTTCATTTCAGTAACCTCCCATATTCGTTATATCTGTTTCTATTATAACTTTTTCCCTGTGTCCGAACAGTATGTTTCCCGCATCTATGGACATTATAACATAAAAAATCCCCCGGCATATATATGCCGGAGGATATGATATCTGTTATCTTAACCGTATGATTTATTTGTAGAGTGGTCCGTAGTTCTTGCAAGCACGGAAATCTGCACCCTCTTTGTCCATACCAAATGCATTCCAAGCTGCCGGACGATAAATGTCTTTCTCAGGAACGTTGTGCATGGATACCGGGATTCTCAGCATGGAGCACATTGTGATAAGGTCTGCACCGATGTGTCCGTAGGAGATCGCACCGTGGTTAGCACCCCAGTTGTTCATTACATCGTAAGCTGTTTTGAACGGTCCCTCTTTGCCATCGCATCTTGGAGCGAACCATGTACATGGCCATGTGTAGTCTGTACGTTTCCAGAGCTTGTCAGATACTTCTTCCGGAAGGGCTACTGTCCATCCCTCTGCGATCTGAAGAACCGGTCCAAGTCCTTTTACAAGGTTCAGACGGATCATAGTTGCAGGCATCTGAGCACGTGTTTCATAACGGCTGGAGTATCCGCCTCCACGGAAGTATCCGTTGTCGGCCATACACCACTCTGTATTGTCCATGATCGCTTTCTGGTCTGCCTCTGTAACATCCCACCACTGTTTCATAACTGGTGTTCCGTCAGCCTCTTTAGCCTGTCCGTTAGCATCCAGGCAAGCAGCACCGGAGTTGATCAGATGAAGGAATCCGCCAGCTTCTTTGGCAACACCCTCAAGGTCATATCCTGTAGCTTTCTTAACTGCCTCCGGGCTCCAGTATGTACGAACATCAGCGAAGATCTGAGCACGTCCTGTAAGAAGTTTCATGAACAGCATTCCAAGTCCGTTGAGAACATCGTTCTCTGTAGCAAGGATGTACGGCTCACGAGCGCCATTCCAGTCGAAGGATGTGTTCAGCATAGCCTCTGCGAAGTCACCGTTCGGATAGAAGTCTGTCCACTGTCTCTGGCCCTGGAATCCAGCTGCAAGAGCATTGTGTCCGATTGCTTCCTCGGAGAATTCCGGAGCAAGATTATCACAGCCGTTCATCAGCTCTTTGATGATAACTGCCATCTTAACAACAAACTCGAACTGCTCCTCTTTCTTCTCTGGTGAGAACTGAAGCTCTTCCGGGTTCTTGTCCCAGCCGATCTTGCAGGTCTCTTTTGCCCATTTGAGAGCTTTCTCAAACTCTTCGTGATCGTAGATACCCTCTGTCATACGACGGATGATCTCTACCTCATCAACAGACTCAACTCTCATTCCGAGATAGGACTCGATGAAATCAGAATCGATGATAGATCCACCGATACCCATTGTAACAGATCCAATCTGAAGGTAAGATGTTCCTCTCATGGATGCTGCTGCGACAGCTGCACGTCCGAATCTAAGAAGTTTCTCTTTAACATCTTCCGGAATTGTTGTGTCGTCAGCTTCCTGAACGTCATGTCCGTAGATACCGAATGCCGGAAGGCCCTTCTGTGCATGTGTAGCAAGAACGGATGCCAGATATACAGCACCAGGTCTCTCTGTTCCGTTGAATCCCCATACAGCCTTGATTGTCTGTGGATCCATATCCATTGTCTCAGCTCCGTAGCACCAGCATGGTGTAACAGTAAGAGTGATATCTACACCCTCTTTACGGAATTTATCAGCACATGCAGCGCTCTCACCAACACGTCCGATAGTTGTATCAGCGATAACAACTTTTACAGGCTCACCGTTTGAATATTTCAGGTTCTCCTCGAAAAGTTTTGCTGCGGATTTCGCCATGTTCATGGTCTGGTCTTCCAGAGATCCTCTTACATCAAGAGCTCCTCTACGTCCGTCGATGGTTGGTCTGATACCGATAACCGGATAGCTGCCTACTAATCTGCTCTTTGCCATAGTAACAATTACCTCCTAGATTTATATTCACTATTATAACTTACATTTTTTCAGGTTCTGACAACTCCTGTCCGAACTATGTTTTTATTATACGATTGCATCTTGTAAATTACTTGTGTTATAATAGCAAAAAGCAGTACAATATTCACTTTTTTATATAAGTTCCTAAAAAATCTATAAAATTTATGAAAGAAGGGTTTTATTTTGCACGATCTTGGAAGAAATGAAGACAGGCTTCGGGGAACCTACGAATTTCCTTTTGAGTTTCACCATATTGACAGTACGCATCCCCGCTATGTCATGTCCTACCACTGGCATGTGGAATGTGAAATCATGCGGATACTCCAGGGCACACTTACCGTCACTTTAGACGAAAAAAGTTTTACAGCCAAAGCCGGAGATGTGATTTTTGTCAACAGCGGAGTTCTGCATTCCGGAATTCCTCATGATTGTATCTATCAGTGCATTGTTTTTGACATGAACATGTTTCTGAAATTTAATTCCGTCTGTACTGAATATATGCAGAAGATCAGCCACCAGGAACTTCTGATCTATCATCATTTTACTGAAAAACATCCGGACATCCAGAGATCGGTAAACTCTCTTTTTGATTCTTTCTGGCAGAAGAAACCAGGATACGAGCTGGTTGTGTTTGGACAATTTTACCACTTTTTCGGATTGGTTTTTGGTAATCATTACTACCTGGAAAGTCTGCGGAAAACCAGACGTGATTACAAACGTATCGTCCAGCTGAAGCAGGTGGTGGAATTTATCGAAAAGAACTATGCAAACCCTATTACCCTGCAGGAGCTTTCCGCTTCGGTCTCCATGTCTCCCAAGTATTTCTGCCGGTTCTTTTCCGAGATGACCCACCAGACCCCTATGGATTATCTCAACCGCCAGCGGATCGAACAGGCCTGCTGCCAGCTGGCCACCACCGATGACTCCATCACAGAGATCGCATACCGGAACGGGTTCAATGACCTGAGCTATTTTATCCGCACATTCAAAAAGTACAAGGGGATCACCCCCGGTAAATATAAGCGACGCTGAAATTATGACAAAAAGCAGGATCTCACACATATGGTGGATATCCTGCTTTTTCAGAAATTAAGCTGTTTTATTATTTCTGTGATTTCTCCTTTGCATCTGCTGTCTGTATGTAAACACAGCTTTTTCGGCCTGGCAAAGAACTGTCATGCCGGAACGGATTCCCGTTTCACAGACGGGCTATGTTCATGTCTTTTCTGAATACACGCTCCTCTTCTGTATGAGAAAAAGCCGGCAGGGCAGATTTTCTGCATGAAAAAAGCCGACGCAGATCGTGTAAGATCCTGATCACTGTTCACTCCATGACCAGCACCAGATTATGTCTTCATGAAAAGCGGATACGATCATCCACCTCACTGCTTGCTTCTGACCAACGGATATCTCATACGGTCGGTTCATCTACTCGAAGGGATTCCACGGCTGCATAGAACTCTGCTTGCGAAATGCCTGTACACCGCACCTGAACGTGCAGCAGAAAAAATGTCTCAGGAAAAAACAATCCGGCTGCTCCACGGCCGCCGGACGTTTCCTGCTTGTCTTATTCTAACAAATGCCTCTTTAAAATGCAAGAAATTTCAGAACATTTCGCTCTTCATTTTACGACGGCAAATGTCTCTTTCTTACAGATTTTGCACCGCATCGATAAACCTTTTTCCGTATTTTTCGTACTTGTGCCTGCCGACTCCTGTCACATTCAGCATTTCCTCCTCACTTCCAGGTTTCAGAATACACATATGGATGAGGGTTTTGTCGGAAAAGACCATATACGGAGGAATTTTTTCCTCTCTGGCGATCTCCAGACGAAGCGTGCGGAGTTTCTGGAAAAGTGGCTCATCCTCTTCAGACAGTTCACCAACCGCAGATTTGGGAAGCCTGCTCCGTTTCTCTTTTTTCTTCGTTTCCTGCTCTTTCGGCATTTTCATTGTGAGGGTATGATCCTCCTCCAGAAGCGATTTCGAAGAAGCGGTGAGTTTCACAATGGTATATCCGTCATCAGTCAGATGCAGATATTCCCGCAGTACCAGATAATTAAGGATCTGACGCAGCCGGTGCGCCGGGATCTTTGCACAGGCTCCATACTCCGGATTTCCATCCATATCGTACTGCCGGATCTTGGCCGTGGATGCGCCACGCAGAGTATCCAGTATCACATTCACACCGTATCTCTGCCCGCTGCTTTCCACGCACCGGACCATGGCCCTGGCTTCCCGGGTCACATCCTGCTCCTCAAACTCAGTCTGGCAGTTCAAACAGTTTCCACAGTAACTTTTTCCGTATTCGCCAAAATATTTCAGGATATACTCACGCAGGCAGTCATGGGTAAAACAGTAAAAAGTCATCTGCTTCAGCCTCTCCTGATCCCGTTCCCGCACCAGACGCCAGGTTGCCGCATCCAGCTCCTGGTTATCCTGCCCTCTCTCAATGAGATACTGGTTGGTGACCACATCTTTCCCACTGTAGAGAAGAATACATTCTGCAGGATCTCCGTCACGGCCTGCACGTCCAGCTTCCTGATAATAGCCCTCCATGTTCTTTGGCATATTATAATGAATGACGTACCGAACATCAGACTTGTCGATTCCCATTCCAAATGCATTGGTAGCTACCATCACATGACAGCGGTCATAGATAAAATCATCCTGGTTGTTCCGGCGTTCCTCATCAGAGAGCCCTGCATGATATCTGGTGGCAGTGATACCGTCCCGGATCAGTTTTCCGCAGACCTCCTCCACCATTTTTCTGGTCAGACAGTAGATGATCCCGCTGTCATCCGGATGCTCCAGTATGTAGTCGTGTACTTCCTTGTATTTATCTTTCGGCGTTTTTACCGCAAAGTACAGATTCTCCCTGTCGAATCCTGTCGTGGTGCAAAAAGGATCCCGAAGCCCCAGAAGCCTCGCGATATCTTCTCTTACCTCTTTGGTTGCCGTAGCTGTAAAGGCGCTGATCACCGGACGCTTTGGAAGCTGTGCCACAAACTCCGCGATCTTCAGATAACTTGGTCTGAAGTCTTGTCCCCACTGGGAAACACAGTGTGCCTCATCCACTGCGATCATGGAAATATCCGCACTCTGAGCAAAATCCAGAAATGCATCGGTAGTAAGCCGCTCAGGTGCCACATAGATAATAGGGTAACGTCCTGCTTTTGCGTAACGCAAAGCTGTAAAATACTGTCCCTGTGTCAGGGAGCTGTTTAGGTATGCCGCTGAAATTCCTGCCTGGTTCAGGCTCCGCACCTGATCTTTCATAAGTGAGATCAGCGGCGAGATCACCAGGGTGATTCCCTTCATCATCAGGGCCGGTACCTGATAACAGATCGATTTTCCTGCCCCGGTAGGCATTACCGCCAGGACATCTTTTTCTGCAAGAAGCGCATCGATCACCGCCTCCTGCCCTTCTCTGAAAGTATCATACCCGAAGTGGGTCTTTAAAATTTCCTGTTTCGTCATAGATCGACATGATCCTTTCTTCACAAAGCGGACAAAAGTATCCGCATTCACTGTGTAACTTTACACCAGATAACTGCTGTTTTCCGAATGTTTTATTTTAACATATTTCCGGATAAATTACCAATTGATACAAAAAAATCACAAAGTAACCTTTCCTGCACCTCCTGTTATAATGATATAAGAGAAAAAGTCTGGCACTCCGGCTCTGTCCGGAATATGCAAAAGGAGGTTTTGCCATGTGTAAAAGAAAAATAAAAACTGTGAAAGTACTTCTTTCCCTGCTGCTCTTTGCAGCCGTCATGTTTCAGATTCCCAGCGATGTACACGCCCAGGTTGAAACCATGACCACAAAACCTGCACTCTGTTCGAAAGCAGTATCTTACAGCTCTGCCGCAAAAGCATCCGCTGCGAAAAAAGCAACTGCAACTTTCCGTTCTTCCAAAACCACTCTGTGGGTCGGTCACAAAGTTACCATGCGTTCCCTTATCACTCTGAAGAGCGGCACCAGCCTGAGTATCAAAAGCGCAAAATCCAGCAGACCATCTGTTCTGGCAGTTTCCGGAAGCTATCTGGTCCCAAAAAAAGCAGGAACTGCCGTTGTCACCGCAAAATTAAACGGCGTCAGCCGCAGGATCACCATTACTGTATCTAAACTGGCTGCCAAACCTACTGTCAAAAATCTGAAAACCAGTGTTGTCGGTATCAAATATGGCCCGAATAACATGAAAACCTATTACACCCTGAAGTTTACCAATACTTCCGCGAAAACAATCACAACAGCAAAAATCCGAATTACCACAGGCTTCGGTATCTACGATCAGATGTACTGGACCAGAAATCTGACTCTGAATCTGAAGCCCGGAAAATCCATGACGAAAACCTATTTTATCCAGAATATGGTCCAGGCTCCGGAAAAAAGTGATATTTCCGTCAAGTGCCTGAAACTCAGCTGGAAATAGGCCAGTCCTCTTCCCATTTACCAGAATATCACCCGTTATTTGGTGTAGAGCAAGTAGCGAAGCGGATTGCGAATATCCGCTTGACCCGAATATCCGCCTGACCTGGCATAAAAAAATCTGCAAAGACTCTCTGTCTTTACAGATTTTTTACGATTTATAAGTATATAGATTTTTCTTTTCTGTATCTCACAGCACTTCTTTCAGTACCTGCAGTCCATATTCTGCAAGGCTGTTATCCTCTTCTCCGGTACCACCGCTGATACCAAGACCGCCGATAATGGTATCGCCGACTTTCAGCGGTACACCGCCTCCGAATATCACGATATTATCGCTCATTTTTCCAAGGCCATAAAATGTCTGACCCGGCTGTGTCAGTCTGGAAAGCTCCATGGTGGACATCTTCACAGCAACAGATGTATAGGCCTTTTTTACGGCCATATCGAAACTTACAAGAAAAGATCCGTCCATCACATGAACCGCAACCGGATTTCCGTCCGGGGTGCATACCGCAATTACGGAAGGCTTGTTTCTTCTGAGGGCTTCCTGCTCAATCTTCTCGATGAGACGTTTGGCAGAATCCAGTGTGATACGTCCCTGGATTCCCATACGCTTCAGCACTTCCTGGATCATCGCTGTATTTGCTGCCATACTATCATTCTGTGCCATCGCTGTATTTCCTCCTGCTGTTGTTGTCACAGTCTTATCTTGCACATTAAAAGCCTGTACATCATTTTTCTGCGCCAGCTGTGGATCCTGTCCCCCTGCATTCGCCACTGATGCATTCGTCGCAACATTTGCAGTATTTTCAACTATTTCTGTCCCGGCATTTTCTGATCTCACAGCACCTTGAACACTTTCAGCAGCTTCTGCCTTCTTCTCTTTGATCTTCGCAACATCCACATACCTTGCCAGCACATAAAAATAATCTGACAGCCGGTTCATATATTTCTTGGCTCCGGTATCCGATCCGAACTTCACGCTGACAAGCGCAAGCTCTCTCTCAGCTCTCCGCGCCACAGCTCTTGTCACATCAACCTCAGCCGCAACTCTGGAGTCCCCCGGCAGGATTGGAAGTTTCTCCCCGGAAAAAATTTCTTTCATCCGGCCAATCTCTTCCTCCAAAAGCTCCGTCCGGTCTTCGCTGACCTTAAATTCCCGATTATAAGGATCAGAAACCCCATCTATGATCTTCTTCAAAGTCTCCGAGATCTTCTCCAGCATCCGGACAACATCCCCGTCACCAATCAGAGCCCTGACAAGTCCGATATGACTTACCAGCTCCTCAATAGACCCCATCAGACAAATCCGATCATCAGACTTGGAAACATTCTTCGTATGGGAAAGATCCGTCATCCCCTTATCACCATACCCGGTATAAACCTCCATCCAGCTCAACCTCCCAGAAACTCCTGATAAATAACCCAACCCATATCAGACCAATTTTACAATCCTCGAAATGCTACGCATTACACATATACGTACCACACTCCACAATCATCCCGCCAAACCAGGCGCGGCGTTCACAAACGCGCCAGCCCCCGCCAAAACGTCACACATCCAAGGCGCCCACGGCGCCCCATCGGCACAACGTTCAACCCGGAACAACCGCAGCATACAGGCACAAGTCA
>OICK01000280.1_pt1 | contig 25250 bp, 19 predicted proteins | sample 1581281 | NCBI WGS metagenome assembly OICK01 (sample SAMEA3882557, study PRJEB24775) | human gut metagenome | biome: human-associated habitat; feature: intestine environment; material: feces | place: Netherlands | collected 2009/2010 | reverse complement strand
ACTCCTGAGATATTTTCTCCGCTTTTTTCACGGTTATACCGTCTATCTCTGTGAGCTTATCCGGTGTGTTCTCGATTATACCCAGTGTGTCATCACCGAACTTGTTCACAAGCTTTTTGGCAAGTATCGGTCCGATGCCGGTTATTGCACCACTTGCGAGATAACGCTGTATCGCCGCCGAAGTGGTAGGCAGTGAACGCTCGAAGATATGCACCTTGAACTGCTCGCCGAATTTCTGATGTGAAGTGAACTCCCCTGTTACCACAAGATCCTCGCCCTCCTCAACATCGCCCATTTCGCCGACTACTGTCACAAGGTCATTGTCGCAGTTGAGCATAAGAACGCAAAATCCTGTGTCCTCGCTTTTGAATATTATGCTGTCAACCTCTCCTTTGAGGGTCTTTAAATTGTCCATATTTTTCTCCGATTTATTTCTCACGGCATTTTAGTTCTCTGCGTTTTATAAAGTCAGAAAGCTCTGTTATGTCAACACAGTGAACAATGCTGTAATCCTGTTCAAGCCGTCTTGAAAGGTAATTTATCTCACTTTTGTCAAGCTGCACGAGGATTATCTCTCTGCCGTAATTCTCAGGCTGGAAAAACTCCTCCCAATAGCAGCTTTTCACTATATGTTCAAGCTCAGTAGTATTCTTTTTGCATGGGATAAGCAGATATCCTCCACGTTTGCCTACGTTGTTTACCTTATACCATTTTACAGCAAACCAAAGTACAGCCGTTGCAGCCAGAACAAGTAAAAGTATAAAATTCAGCACAAGATCACCTCCGCACAATATTAGTATATATTATGCAAAAGGCGGTGTTTGTGTCATATCATTTATTTTACACCTTTTTGACGAAAAATGCAATAGCATAGGCAGAAAACAAAAAAGCTGCCCCGAAGGACAGCCTTTATTATTTACTTTATCTCAACTGACGCAGCCCAGTCCTTGAATTTATCTTCATACTTTGACTGGTTTTTCTTCTCGCAGATAAAATCGAAGAAATAATATCCGCCGTTGCCCTCTTTCATTGAGCTCATTCCGTAATACTGCTTGTCGCCAAGATTTTGCGTATAATAGATATACTTAGAATCCTTACCGATTATTTTCAGTTTTGTAGAACCGTTTTCAAGGATAAGGTCAAACATATCTGATACTGACGCACCTTTACCGTATCCATATAGTGCAACGTCAGAATAGGAAAGCTTGACAGAGTTTATTCCCACCTCGTTGTTTGAAAAATTATCAAGTGAATACAGATTTGAACTGCTTGCTTTCTGCATATCCGCAGGAGCAGTCAGAGTGTAACCTGTGCCGCTAAGAGTTTTTGTTGCGGTGTTTTTATAGAAATATCTCACACCGAAAGCCACTGCAAAGGCGATAAGAAACACGATAACGGAAACCAAAGCTTTAGGCAGACCCTTTTTCGCCGAGGTAACAGGTGCTATCTTATAAGGCTCGTAAGCACTGCCGTAAGGTGTCTGTGCGTAGCCGTTCTGCGGAGGCGGATAGCTCTGCTGAGTATAGCCGTTCTGCGGCTGACCATATGACTGCTGACCCTGAGCATAATTCTGCTGAGCCGCTGCGTTCACAGGCTGTGCACCTGTTGTGTTACGCTTGCCGAAACCTGAATTTGTACCGAGATTTGAAGTATCGATCGAATCCATATAGCCGCTTGTTTCCGACTTCATTGCCGAACCGCAGCTTGGGCAAAAAGCGTCATTTTCGCTTATGTTTGCTGAACAAATTGGACATTTCATATTCTTTTCTCCCTCATATAATTTTATATTTTTATTTTATCATATAGTGTTTATTCTGTCAATAATTTAACAAATCTATTTCTATAAACTTTATATTAATTGATATGGATAGTGCTTGCCCACTTTTCAAATTTTGGATCATAGAAGTCCTTTTCGTCAGCCTTACAGCCAAAGACGAACCAATAATATTTATAACCTGACTTTTTGCATAAAGCATAGTTATAAACTTCGTCGCCCGTTTTTGCACGATAGGTCATTTTAAGCTTGTTACCACCAGCATACACTTCTTTATAGCTGCTTCCAAACTGACTTTTCAAATTGCCCTTCATGTAGGTGACAAACAGTTTCTCAGTAAGAATATCCGTTGTTTCGCCAGCAAGTGAAGAGTAATCAAGGATCATATACTGAAAATCGCTATCAACATCGGCGTATTTTCCGTTGGCTTTTACAGTTCCATCACTGCTCTGTGCCGCATAATCTATTGTGGTTGCCTTTTCAAGCGACCTTGGCAGATCTATGGTAAAGCCTTCCTCTCTTATGGTATGTGTGGAAACATTGTGGTAATACCAATAGCCAAAGCCGACAGCAACGCCCAAAACCAATGCCAGCAAAAGGATAAGCACCTTTTTGCCTATAGACATATTCTTTCCCACTGCTCTCACATTGCTGTTAAGACCATTGTCAAAGCCATTGTTAAAGCTATTATTGAAACTATTGCCATACCTCGGCTGTGCCGAATTTACCCCTGTCATTTCAATAACTCTTGTGCCACAATTCTGACAGCAAATGCTGTTAGGCAGAATATCGCACCCGCATACTGTACACCTCATAAAGATACCCCCTATAAAAATTTATTACTTTTATATTAACACACTTTTTCACTTTTGTCAACAAAAAAAGGCGGACAGCACATAGCCGTCCGCCTTGATAACATATTACTTAGCGTTCTTCTTTGCCTCGAGATCAGCAAGAGCGTCTTTTCTTGAAAGATTTATTCTGCCCTGATCGTCTATTTCCATTACCTTAACAACGATCTCATCGCCAACTGAAACAACGTCCTCTACCTTTTCTACTCTTGATTTATCAAGCTTAGAAATGTGAACAAGTCCGTCCTTGCCAGGAGCGATCTCAACGAAAGCACCGAAGTTCATTATCTTTACTACCTTACCTCTGTAGATAGCACCTATCTCAGGGTCGTTTGCAATAGTATTGATGATGTTGATAGCCTGCTCAGCCTTCTCCTTGTCGATACCTGAAACAAATACGCTGCCGTCCTCAGAAATGTCGATCTTAACGTCGCACTCAGCAGATATCTTCTGAATTACCTTTCCGCCTGAACCGATAACTTCTCTGATCTTGTCAACCGGTACCTTTGTTGCCAGCATCTTAGGTGCCCACTTGCTTACCTCAGGACGAGGAGCAGGGATAGCCTTGAGCATTATCTCATCAAGAATGTACATTCTTGCTTTTCTTGTCTTTTCAAAAGCACTTGCGATTATCTCAGGTGTAAGGCCGTCTACCTTGATATCCACCTGAATAGCTGTGATACCGTTCTTTGTACCGCCTACCTTAAAGTCCATATCGCCGTAGAAATCCTCAAGGCCCTGAATGTCTACCATAGTCATCCAGCTGCCGTCCTCCTTAGTGATAAGACCGCATGAGATACCTGCAACAGGCTCTTTGATAGGAACGCCTGCGTCCATAAGTGCAAGTGTAGAGCCACAGATAGAACCCTGTGATGTAGAACCGTTTGAAGAAAGCACCTCAGATACGCATCTGATAGCATATGGGAACTCTTCAACAGAAGGGATAACCGGAACGAGTGCTCTCTCTGCAAGTGCACCGTGACCTATCTCTCTTCTTCCCGGGCCTCTTGAAGGTCTTGTTTCACCAACAGAATATGAAGGGAAATTGTACTGGTGCATATATCTCTTGGAAGTTTCCTCGTCGATACCGTCAAGTTTCTGAGCGTCTGAAACAGGGCCAAGTGTTGCGATCGTCATTACCTGTGTCTGACCTCTTGTGAAGATACCTGAACCGTGTACTCTTGGGAGAACGCCAACTTCAGCAGCAAGTGGTCTTATCTCGTCGATACCTCTGCCGTCAACACGCTTGCCCTCATAGAGCCAGTTTCTAACTATCTTCTTCTGGAGCTTATACATAACTTCGTCAAGAACAGCTGTGTTATCCTCGCACTGCTCGTCGAACTTCTCGTGAACAGCGTCGATGATAGGCTGAAGTCTTGCATCTCTTACATTCTTATCATCAGTGTCAAGAGCTACCTTTACCTGCTCGCCTACCATTGCCTCAACAGCGTCGAACAGATCGTGGTCAACTTCCATTGACTCGAACTCGAACTTAGGCTTACCGATCTGAGCCTTGATATCGTTGATGAAAGCTACCATTTTCTTTATCTCTTCATGACCTGTCATGATAGCCTTGAGCATAAGATCGTCAGGTATCTGGTCAGCACCTGCCTCGATCATTACTATCTTTTCAGCTGAACCTGCAACAGTCAGGTTAAGTCTGTTCTTAGCTCTCTGCTCAAGAGTTGGGTTGAGCACCAGCTCACCGTCAACGTAACCTACGTTGATAGATGCAACCGGGCCGTTCCATGGGATATCAGAGATAGAAAGTGCGATAGATGTAGCTATCATACCTGTTATCTCAGGTGAGTTATCAGGGTCAACAGAAAGAACTGTCATAACAACTGAAACGTCGTTTCTCATGTCCTTAGGGAAAAGAGGTCTGATTGGTCTGTCAACACATCTTGATGCAAGTATCGCCTTATCAGACGCCTTGCCCTCTCTCTTTGTGAAAGAGCCTGGTATCTTGCCTACTGCATACATTTTCTCCTCAAAGTCAACTGAAAGAGGGAAAAAGTCAACGCCCTCTCTTGGCTTTGCTGACGCTGTAACGTTTGCCATTACAACTGTTTCACCGTATCTTACCCAGCATGAGCCGTTAGCAAGTCCGCAGGTCTTGCCTGTTTCGACTACTACAGGTCTGCCTGCATATGTCGTTTCAAAAGTTCTGAAATTCTCAAACATTGTCTTTCCTCCATTTTAGAAATTTAGAATTTTCTGTATGGTGAAAGCATTAGCAATAAACAGGACATACGAACCTCATACATTCTGTTTAATGCTAAGTTACATTTCACCAACAGTTCAAATAAACACCAAAAGGCAGTGGCAATAAATGCCTCTGCCTTGATGTCAGTTACATGATTACTTACGGATACCAAGCTTTTCGATAGTAGCTCTGTATCTTTCGATATCCTTCTTCTTGAGGTAGTTGAGAAGATTTCTTCTCTTACCGATCATCTTGAACAGACCACTTCTTGAGTGATTGTCCTTCTTGTGTGTCTTGAGATGTTCTGTAAGGTCGCTGATTCTCTTTGTAAGGATAGCGATCTGTACCTCAGGTGAACCTGTGTCTGTTTCGTGAGTTCTGTTAGCCTCGATAACAGCTGTCTTTTCGTCTTTTCTAAGCATTTTTTGTACCTCTTTCGATAAAGTATTTCCGATGTAAAAGAATATGGCAGGTAACTTTCCCACTTACGGGCGTGACCCATATTCTGTTGCATGGATATGTTGCAGCAAGCAACTCATATATTATACATTATTTTTGACAGATTGTAAATAGCCTTAACAGAAATTTTACAACTATTCTATGCCATGGTGAGCCTTGCCTGCCGTGAGAGTATTTCTCATGAGCATTGCGATAGTCATAGGGCCAACTCCGCCAGGAACAGGTGTGATATAGGCTGCCTTATTCTTGCAGTCCTCAAAGTCAACGTCGCCGCAAAGCTTGCCGTTTTCGTCACGGTCCATGCCAACGTCTATAACTACTGCACCCTCCTTGACATAATCGGCAGTTATCATCTTTGGTCTGCCAACAGCTGCCACCAGTATATCTGCTCTTGAGCAGACCTCTTTGAGGTTCTTTGTCTTTGAGTGGCATATAGTTACAGTGCCGTTATTGTGCAGCAACAGCATAGCCTGAGGCTTGCCTACGATATTACTTCTGCCCACCACTACGCACTCTTTGCCTGCAATGCCAGTGCCCGTTGACTTGATAAGCTCCATAACGCCGGCAGGTGTGCATGGAAGAAAGCTATAGTCACCTATCATTATCTTGCCCACGTTTACAGGGTGGAAAGCGTCAACGTCCTTATCAGGTCTGATATTGTTTATTATCATCTTATCGTCAAGGTGCTTTGGCAGCGGCAGCTGAACGAGTATTCCGTCCACTCTGTCGTCATCATTGAGCTTTTTGACGAGGTCAAGCAGTTCTTCTTCTGTTGTTTCAGCAGGAAGAGCATATTTGAATGAATTAAAGCCTACAGTCTCGCAAGCTTTTTCCTTGTTTCTTACATACACCTGTGACGCTGGGTCGTCGCCGACTATCACCACTGCAAGACCTATTTCAACGCCCTGCTCTTTAAGCTTTTGTGTTTCAAGTCTTATTTCTTCCTTGACCTTGGCAGACACTGCCTTGCCGTCTATTATCTGTCCCATTATTCTTCCTCCGTATCCTTCTCGTCTGTATCTTTTACTTCACTGTCCTCGTCGGTATCGTCATCAAGGATAGACTTATACTCTTCCTCAGCTTTCGTATGGGACTCCTTGTCCTTTTCCTCAGCCTCTTTGAGTTTATCCTTCTGAGCCTGCTTGCCGAACTTTTCGTCATATTCTTTTTGCAGTTCGATAAAGCTTTCGCCCTTATCCTTAGCCTCTTTTATCTTATGTTTAAGCTCTTTCTTTTCCTGCTGCATATCGTTATAGCTGTTATACTGCTCAAGCTGTGCCTTTGAAAGCTCAGTGTCAACGAACAGTTTATAGTCGCTGTTTCTCTTGACGATTCCTCTGAACACTATTATAAGTACCAGTGACGCAAGAACGCAGGTACCTGCAACGAGCTGTGAAATTCTTATGTTTCCAAGATAGAGTGAATCCGTTCTCAGTCCCTCGATGAAAAATCTTTCCAGACCATACCAGCCTGTGTACATGAGGAATACTTCGCCGTCAAATTTACGGTGTTTGAGGTAGAAGTGCAGGATAATGAATCCGATAAGACACCAAATAGATTCATAAAGGAAACATGGGTGGATAGGGTCAAGTGCTGATACCTTGCCGCCAAGCTCGTCATAGTGGTTTGAGATATATACCATTGTGGTGTTGCTTATCATGCCCCATGGGAGGTTTGTGTTGGCACCGAAAGCCTCCTGATTAAAGAAGTTGCCCCAACGTCCGATACACTGACCGATGAGAAAGCACGGTGCGACCACGTCAAGAAGTGCGGTCAGCTTTAGCTTTCTTATCTTTGCGATTATTCCGCCCACAAGTATAGCACCGATGATTCCGCCGTAAATAGCAAGACCGCCGTCACGAATATTGAAAAACTCCGAGAACTTCATACCCTCTGTGTTAAAGACGATATAGTAAAGTCTTGCACCGAGAATTGCTCCGATAAGTCCGCCGATAACGGAATCTGTTGCTCTGTCAGGGTCTACGCCCACGGTCTTCATTCTTTTGAAACCGTATATCATTGCAAGAAGTATGCCGATAGTGATTAAAAAACCATACCAGTATATCTTGAAATTCGTGCCCGGCACTGTAAAAAGCACCCTATCGATATCAATACCCTCTTTAAGGATATTGTCACCCTTTCCGAAATTCGGGAAATATACTCTGTTCGGGAACTCCCTAAGCTTTTCCCTTATTGCGTCGTTTGCCGAAGAATCGGCAAGAAACTGCAATGCTGTCATAAATTTATCATTCCTTTCACTGAGCCTGAGCTCAAAATACCTACTTATTATCCACCACTGAGATAGCCGACTTTTCAGGGTCGAACATATCTCTTACGGCGTTTTCACAGTCTGCAACGGTCATTTCCGCAAGCACCTGTGCCTCATAGAAAGCGTCAGAATTTTCAAAGTAGCTTTCTGCAAGATAATCTGCGGCTCTTTCAGGATTGTTCATGCCCCTTACTATCTCGCCGTACATCGAACGCTTTATCATGTCGAACTGCTCTTTATCAAAGCCCTCTTTCTTTACACGCTCTATCTCAGCAAGATAACGCCGGTAAAGCTCCTCAGGGTCATGGGATTCGCCTGAGATTATTGGCGAGAACACGCCACCGCTTGTGAAAACTTCCACGCCGAACTGCGAATTTATCAGTCCGTCATCAAAAAGCTGTTTATAAAGAGGTGACGAAGAGCCAATGAGCAGATGAAGTGCAACTAACGCTGCTCCTGCCTTTTTGAAAAGCTCCCTGCCCTCGTAAGGCTTGCATTTGAAACCGATATTGAAAAGCGGCAGTCCCACAGGAAAGCTTTGGTATATTTTTCTCTGAGCCACATTCTCAGGCTCGTCAGGCAGCTTTGTTTCAAGCTGCATATCCTCGCATGGCCTTAACATTCTGTCGCATATTTCCATGACCTTATCCTCGTCAACATTTCCTGCAATGGCAAGTACCATATTATGAAGATTATAGAAAGTATAATAGCATTTATACAAAAGTTCAGGGGTTATCTCTGCAATAGTGTCCACCGTTCCTGCGATATCTATTTTGATAGGGTGGTTCACATACATTGCTCTCAGCAGATTATAAAAGCACTGTCTTTCAGGGGAATCGGCACACATTTTTATTTCCTGACCGATTATGCCCTGCTCCTTAGCCACAGACTGCTCTGTGAAGTAAGGTTTCTGAACAAAGTCGAGAAGTATCTCCAGCGACGCCTCCCAGTTTTCAGAACAGCTGAAAGTATACGCAGTTTCGTCAAAGGAAGTGAAAGCGTTTGCATTTGCACCTGTTTTTGCATAGAGGTCAAAAACATCAGTGTCCTCATTTTCAAAAAGCTTATGTTCGAGAAAATGTGCTATGCCCTCAGGCACGGTGATGAGATCCTTGCTGTCTTTTGTCTTGAAACAGTTATAGACCGAGCCGTATTTTGTGGCGAATATCGCCTCTGTTGTTGTAAAGCCCTCCATTTTCCACACAAGCACGTCAAGTCCTGACGTGTGATGAAAAACGCTGTAGCTCTCGCCCAACCGCTCGCTTTTTACGATATCCTTATTCATCACAGTCCTCCTTTTCCTCGCCTCTGATAACGAAAACTGTATCAGGCTTGAAAGTCTTAGCACAGCTTATTATGTCCTCACGAGTAAGCTTTGCTATCCGCTCGTTTATCTCCTCAGGGGTGAAAGCTGTGTTTCGTGTGTTCTGTGCCGCATACCAGCCCATGATATCATATATGCTGTCATAATTTGACTTAAAGCCGCCGCAAAGTGATCTCTTAGTATTCTCAAGTTCTTCATCTGTGAAGTCGCCGTCGCATATCGCCTCAAGCTGCTCTTCAATGGCTTTTCTTGCCTTTTCGATATTGCAGCTTTCAACTCCGCTGTCGATAAAAAGCGTGCCCTTTCTGTCGGCATATGCAGAGGAACAATAATAACAAAGGCTCATTTTTTCTCTTACGTTTGCAAAAAGCTTTGAAAACGGCGTTGCACCAAGGAGCATACAGAAAAGCTTTGCCGTATATATATCCTCATAGTCAGACTTGAACGCCATGACCATTTTGCTTTGGCTCACCTGCATTTTCAGCTCTTTATACACAGGCTTTGCCTTTGCAGGAGAATTGTGTCTGTAGTCTATTTTCTCCACAGGCGAAACTCTTTCGAGGGCAGCCATTTCATCTCTTATAAGCTTTTCCGCAGCAGCCGTATTTCCGCCGCCTGATATCGTTATCTCTATCTTAGCACTTTCAAGCAGCTTTTTATGCTGTCTTAACAAGTCCTCCTGAGTTATGTTCTCGGCAAGTTCCACCGTGCCTATTGCGGACACAGCGGCAGGTTCGCCCTCAAAGATAAGCTTTTTGGCCTGCAAAAGTGCATAGCCACGCTTATCATTGACAGTGGCAACGATAGCGTCGATAAGTTCCTGCTTTCTCAAAGTGAAATACTTTTCGCAGAACTTTCCGTCAACAAGATGAGGTCTGAGCAGACAGTTCAAAAGCTGTCTTACCACCTGAACAGATATCACTTCGCGTCTATGGTATAATCGTCGCCGATAAAGCTTGCAGACAGTCCCACAGACTGATAGTCGCCTATAGTGCCGCAGTTAGTACCTATGCTCGAACCATACAGCCCTGTAAGCGTGGAAGTAAGCTTTGTTCGTGAAGGTATCTCCGCATTCGATGTCACAAGCACTGTTTGCAGCATTGCATTGACGCAGGCTGTTTTTTCGTCCAGCGGTGAGATAAACGCTATCTTCACACAGTTCGACTTGAATTTCTTGTCATATATTCTTGTAAGGGATATTCCTCTGCCGAGGTCCTCCCTGCTATAGGATACAGCCATTTGATTACTCCTTCAGGCGTTTTCACGCCAACATTTTTCATAATAATATAGTATATCACATTCCAGCACAGATTTCCATACTTTTCACAAGAATTTCATAAAAGCTATCATTCTATTACCGTATAAACGAAATTCTCCCAGTGCAGCATCGTGCCCTCGTCTGTTTCATCAGGGAGAAGTGCTCTTGCCATAAGAAGATCTTCGCCTGTGTCAACGTTGAGAAGATGTGCATAATCGCCATCAATTTTTGTGACCTTGTATGTTCTTGGTTCCATTTTTTATCGCTCCTTTTCAGTTCATGAACACCACGTTTTCCGCACCGAATCTGCTTTCAAGCTCCGTGAGCAGCTCTATGCACATTTTTACGGTAGGTGCAGACTTTATCCCAGTCATTTTTCGCATATCGCTGAAAAACACCCCGAACCTCGAACCGTTGGGAACGCTGTATTTTTCAGCTATCTCTCTGACTGCCTTTATTCCCTCGGCGTCCCTTGAAACAAGTCGGACGCAGATATTCCTTTTCATCTGCATCTCGCAGAACCTGTCAACAGGCTCCAGCATATCCGCAAGTATCTTAGGTTCCTCCTCTTCCTTGCAGGATATCTTTCCTCTGACGTGCAGAAGTTCCCTGTCTTTTATAAGTCCTCCCATGGTCTGAAAAACTGACGGGAAAACCACTATCTCAATAGTTCCGTATTTGTCCTCCAGTTCCACAAAGCACATCATGTCGCCCTTTTTGGTCTTGAGCATTTTTCTGCCCCTGACCATTCCTGCATAGTCGGTTTCTGCTCCGTCTGCGAAACGCTTATCGCTGCCGCCCTCGTCGCCGCAGCCTTTTATAAGCTCCGCCGAGGTCATACATCTTGCGGCTGACAGCACACATTCAAAGCGGTCTATAGGGTGGGCGGATATATACATACCCAATGCCTCGTGCTCAAATTCCAGCAGCTGCTGTTCATCAAACTCGCCGCAGCGTTCTATCTTCTTATCAAGCGGTGCGGAAGTTCCTGTGCCGAAGAGGTCGAGCTGACCTTCAAGCACTGTGTTATCCGCCTGAGTGACGCTTTTCATTATCTCCTCGCAGGCGTTAAGATGCTCTTTTCTTGTATATCCAAAGCCGTCGAATGATCCGCTCTTTATAAGTGCCTCAACAGTTCGCAGGTGGATATCTCTGCCGGAAACTCTTGTACAAAAGTCCTGCAAAGACCTAAACGCTCCCCCTGACTTACGCTCGGAAATTATCCTGTCGATAGCACCCTCGCCAAGGGATTTCACCGCAAGCAGTGCAAAACGTATTCCCTCAGGCTCTGCCACAAAACCGCTTTCGCTCTTATTTATATCAAGCGGCAATATCTTCACACCGTTTTTGCTCACGTCTGCAATATAACCGTAAAGCTTGTCTGTGCTGTCAAGAAGGGTTATGGTCATAAGTGCCGCCATGTATTCCTTATAGAAATGACATTTGAGATAAGCCGTCTGATATGCGATAGTTGCATACGCCGCCGCATGGGATTTATTAAAGGCATAGCTTGCAAACGAGGTCATTTCATCAAATATCTCATTAGCCACATTTGCAGGCACGCCGTTTGCCACCGCTCCGCAGCACTGCCCTTTCTCGCCGTATATAAAAGCCTTTCGTTCGTTCTCCAAAACTGCGGCTTTTTTCTTTGCCATTGCACGCCTTACGATATCCGCCCTGCCGTATGAATATCCTGCGAGGGTTCGGAATATCTGCATTACCTGCTCCTGATAGACTATACAGCCGTATGTCACTTCAAGTATGCCCTTTAGCAGTGGATGTTTGTATACTATCCTGCTGGGGTCATGGCGGTTTCGGATATATGTTGGTATGGAATCCATTGGCCCCGGACGATATAGAGATATGACTGCGATAAGGTCCTCAAGCTTTTCAGGACGCAGTTTCATCACCGTTGCAGTCATTCCTGCACTTTCAAACTGGAAAACGCCCTCAGTTCTGCCCTGTGACAGCATATCGTACACAGCTTTATCATCAAGGGGTATCTTTTCAAGGTCAAAGTCAGGGTGAGTTTTTATGACCTGCTTGCGGCAATGGTCGATAATGGTGAGGTTGCGAAGTCCAAGAAAGTCTATTTTCAGAAGTCCCAAACGTTCAAGCACTGTCATTGTATACTGAGTTGACACCTGACCGTCACGGGCATAGAGCGGCACATAAAAGTCAACAGGCTCTTTTGTGATAACAACGCCTGCTGCGTGGGTGGACACGTTTCGTGGCATACCCTCCACGCTCATTGCGATATCAAGGAGCTGACGCATTTTCATGTCGCCTTTATAAAGCTCCCTAAGCTCAGGTATATTCTCAATGGAATATTTCAGCGGCTGACCTCTCGGTATTTTCTTTGCAAGCATATCTCCTGTCTGATAAGGCAGACCCATTGCTCTTGCCACATCTCTCACTGCCTGCTTTGCCGCAAGCGTACCGAAAGTCGCTATCTGTGCAACGTGGTCAGAGCCGTATTTCTCCACAACGTAGTCAATGACACGCTGCCTGCCCTCCATGCAGAAATCTATATCGAAGTCAGGCATGGAAACTCTTTCGGGATTGAGAAAACGCTCAAAGAGCAGGTCATATTTCAGCGGGTCTATACCCGTTATGCCTATGCAATAAGCACACAGACTTCCTGCACCTGAACCACGTCCGCAGCCAACAGGTATACCGTGGGTCTTTGCATAGTGAACAAAATCCCACACGATGAGATAATAATCTGTATAACCCATTCTCGTTATAACGTCAAGCTCATAGTCAACACGCTCCAAGGCCTCTTTTGTTGGCTTTTCATAACGCTTATAAAGCCCCTTCATGCACACATCACGAAGGAACCTTTCGTTATCCTCAACGCCGTCTATATGGAAATACGGCAGCTTTGTTTTGCCAAACTCAAAGCTTACATTACACCTCTCCGCTATCTTAACGGTATTCTCAAGTGCCTCAGGCTGTGAGGGGAAAAGCTCTGACATTTCTTCTGCGGACTTTACATAAAACTCGTCTGTAGGAAATTCAAGCCTGCTTGGGTCGTCGAGGGTCGTTGCGGTGGAGATACACATAAGCACACGCTGTGCGTTGGCGTCCTGTCGTCTGAGATAGTGTGCGTCATTGGTGCACACCATTGGTATGCCTGTTTCACGGGAAAGCTTTATAAGCAGAGGCAATATTCTCTGCTGGTCTGCAAACTTATGGTTTTGCAGTTCTATAAAGTAATTATCTCTGCCGAATATATCACGATATCTCAGTGCTGTCTGTTTCGCACCCTCATAATCGCCGTTTGTCAGCTTTCTCGGTATCTCGCCTGCAAGACAAGCTGACAAGCAGATAAGCCCCTTGTGGTATTTTTCAAGCAGCTCTATATCCACTCTCGGCTTGCTGTAAAAGCCCTCTGTATATGCTGCTGACACAAGCTTGATAAGATTCTGATAGCCCTCGTTGTTTTCACACAGGAGCACAAGGTGATATGGCGAGCTGTCTATTTTCGCAAGCTTATCAAAGCGTGTTCTCGGTGCGACATAGACCTCGCAGCCTATTATAGGTTTTATGCCCTGAGCAAGGCACTCGTTGTAAAACTCCACTGCTGCGAACATATTTCCATGGTCTGTGACCGCAACGGCTTTCTGTCCAAGTTCCTTTACACGCAAAACAAGCTCCTTGATACGGCAGGCACCGTCAAGGAGCGAATATTCACTATGAAGATGAAGATGTACAAAGTCAGGCATTTTTATTCCTCTTTCGGTGTTAGACCTTTTTCCTCTCTTATCCTGTCGGCTATCTCGGCTATCTTTTGCAGCCTGTGGTTAGCACCCGAACGTGAGATAGGCGGATCTATGGCTGCACCGAGATCTTTAAGGTTGAAGTCAGGGTTATTATATCTAAGCTCCGCTATCTCCTGCAAATTGTCAGGAAGAGAATAAAGCCCCACCGTTTCGTCTATAAGCTCTATATCCTTTATCTGCTTTTCTGCCGCTTTCAAGGACTTCTCTATATTTGCATTGTCACAGTTCACCGCACGGTTTATCTTATTACGCATATCTTTCATCATTTTTACGTTCATAAGCTCCAGCGAACACATTGGTGCACCCATAAGAGTGAGCATATCAATGATATTCTCAGACTCTTTTATGTAAACTATCTGTGCGTTCTTGCGTTCAACGTGCTTTGGTGTGATATCGTAATTGTCTATAAGCAGCATACCGAAATCGTTGCACAGCTCCAGCGTTGGCATAACGAACTCCATATGATACTTTTTCTCAGGATTGTTCACCGAACCGCAGGCAAGGAATATCCCTGCCACAAGCTGAGGATAGAACTTCTCTTTCGGCAGATCTGTCTCTTCAAGACGCCTGCTTTTATCCATTCATAGACTGGGCTGCCCATTCCGCCGACGTAAAAGATATGTCCCCATTTGTTTTCATCATGACCGCCATATTCCCTCTTCTCTATCCCTTCTCCACATGGATAGGCTTTAAAATATCCTACAAACAAATAGACGTTAAAGAGCGTTTGGTCTATAAACACAAATAAAATCAAGCCTGCCGTATCAAATCCGATACGGCAGGCTTTTATCTTTTTATCGAAAAAACTCAGTTCTCCACTACACATTTGACCGCTTCATCACTTTACTCAGAGTACATTTCGTCGGCCATATCAGGATCGTCCTTGGCGACAGAAGTCACCGCTTTTTCACTAGGGTCAACATCGTCAGCGACCTCAGCGTTTTTCTTTTCGTCAGTGTATTCGCAGTTCTCATTGAGCCACTTTTCTATCTCTGTGACCTTTTCACTGCCGATATTGTATTTTTCTGTATATCCTAGATTTCCCTCAAAGTACATCATGCCGCCGTGGGTGAAGTATATCTGACCTTCCATGCCAAGCATATCAATATTGAAATACGCTGTTATGGCGTTTGAAACATACCACTCATCATCTTCAGTGGTGGAAAAATCAATTGGTGTTTCCCCCTCAGAGGTTTCCGATCCGTCATCAACAGGCTCGGCAGTGAAAACGCCGTTTTCGTCCTTGAGCAGGTCAAGAAGTCCTGCAATGTCAACATCAGAATATGTTCTCAGCTTGCCCAGTCCAATATCATTATATACTGTCCTGATCTTTGCGGTCTTGCAAAGGTTCATATTCTTCACTATAGTGTCAAAATCAGACGGCGTATCTTTGAACACCCCATACCACGCCAAAGTGCCGTCATCAAATTTTACTGCCAGATAAAAACTTGATGACAAGTCTTTTATTGAATAAATATCCGCTTTTGTTGTTTCCTTTTTGTTTGTCTCATAGTTTTCCGTTTCAAGAGTCATGGTGGTGAGCTTGCTGTCAAGAAAAGACTTATCAACATGTCCCATTGAAACATATTCCACATCGTTATATTCAAACGTCTCATATTTTGCATTCATTGCATATTCGTCCCAAGGAACTCTATATGACACTGTTGTTTCCTCGTCTGCCATCTGCTGGTCAGCTCCGACTTTTATATCTATATCTTTGTCCGACTTGCCTGCAAACATCATAACACCCGTCGCCGCAGCGATAACACCGCAGGCCGCCACAGCCGCCCACTTTTTCCATATGGTTTTTATCTTTATGCCGCTGCCGCTCTGTCTGCATTCCTCGATGTAATGCTCGTCAACATTTTCTAAAGCCTTGAAAATATCCTCTCCTGTTGTTTTCATAAAAGAACTCCCTCCTTTTCAAGCAAAGCCTTTAACTTATTTCTGTTTCTGTAAAGGCTCGCCTTGACTGTGTTCAGGTTCATAGCATACTTTTTTGATATCTCTTTTAAGGGCACTGCGAACCAGTATCGCTGGAGAAATATATTTCTGTCCCTCTCCTGCAACTCACCAAGAAATTCGTTTATAAGCACCTCAAGATGTCTGCCGTCCCAAAGGCTCTCTGTGTTCTCTGTGTCAGGTATGCACTCGTCAAGCTCCTCCAAAACTGCTGCTATCTCGCCTTTTCCACGCTTTGCAGTCTTTGACGCACGGTATCTGTCAAATGCGATATTTCTTGTTATCCGCCCGAAAAATGCCGACAGCATTTTAGGTTTCTGCGGCGGTATCGAGTTCCACGCCCTGAGCCATGTTTCATTGACGCATTCCTCAGTATCCTCCTTGACCCCAAGAATATTGTAGCCCACAGAATAACAGTATCCGCCGTATTTTATATCCGATTGTGCGATAGCCTGCTGATCTCTGCTTTCATAAAGCTCAACTATCCTGCTGTCCTCCATTTTTCCGCCCCCTTGTATCTAGACACGCCCAGCGGCTTGCCTAACTTTATCGAAAGTCCTTTCACCTATAATGACGAGTTTTTCGCCAAAAGGTTTTATGAAAACTTAAAATAATTATATCATAGTATAAAAAACTTTGCAACACAGAAAACGGCGTCCCGCAGCAAAGCGGAAACGCCGTCATATGAAAATATGATTTATGACTATCTTTATGACAATTCGTTAAGAAGATCCATATAAAGATCGTTGTAATCTGTCCTGCTGTCTTTCAGGAAAGCGATAGCCGCACGAGGGTGGCGGTTAAGTGCACCTGTGAGCATATAAGGCACGTCATATCCCCACTGTGAACCATTTGCCCTCTCCTCAGCAATGTACTTCTCAACGAACTTCAGTGTCGGAGTAAGCTTGTAGTTAGGGTTTCTCAGGAAACTGAGCATCTGCTCCATAAAGCAGTTTCCTGCACCTCTTCCCATGCCGCCCATTGTAGCGTCCGCAAAGCTTGCACCGTGAGAAATGCTCTCGATAGTGTTTGCAAAAGCAAGCTGCTGGTTGTTGTGCATATGAACGCCTACCTTCTTGCCGCTTGCCTCAGCCACTTCACAATACTGAGCTGTGAGCCTTCTCACCTGCTCAGGGAAAAGTGAACCGTAGCTGTCAACAAGATAGATAACGTCAACAGGGCTTTTTGCCACAAGGTCAAGAGCCTGTGCGATATCGTCCTCACGGCTCGCAGAAACAGCCATGATGTTGATAGTCGTTTCATAGCCCATGTCGTGGCAGTAGTTTATCATCTCCAGTGCACCCGGCATCTGATGAGTGTACGTCGCAATTCTTATCATGTCGATAACGCTCTCGCTCTTTGGCAGGATATCTTTCTTGAAATCACATCTGCCAACGTCCGCCATAACAGAAAGTTTCAGCGGACTGTCATTATCTCCCACGATAGCCCTGATATCTTCCTCGTCGCAGAACTTCCACTTGCCGAACTTCTTAACGTCAAAAAGCTCCTTTGACGCCTTGTAGCCGAATTCCATGTATTCAACGCCTGATTTTATGTTAGTTTTATAGAGTTCTTTTACAAACTCGTCTGAAAAGCCGAAATTATTTACAAGTCCTCCGTCACGGATAGTTGCGTCAAGCAGCTTGATATCAGGACGGTATGACATAAGGTCGCCCTTCTGACTTATTGCCTTTTCCTGATTTGCCATTGTGATTACTTCCTTTCCAAAAACAGACCCTTACCATGTCTGTATAAATTCATTGCTTTAAAGGTTTTATGCTTTTAAGCTTTTATGTATTAAAGTATAACACTATTTTTCTTCCCTGTCAATAGCCTCAAAGCCCTTTAAACACATTTTTTACATTTTAATAATATTTCCCTCCCCCAAGCCTGAACTTTTGTACATTACCAACTATCAAAACGACGCAGTATTGTGACAAGTGCTGAAAAATATCCACGCTCCTTGACAAATCAGACTTATAGTTGTATACTCTAAGTGTACTACAACAGATAATACAGTTAGTACAGCAGAACAAATGAAACGAAACAATAAGACAACAGGGCATAGAGAGATATGCCTCAGAAAGTGTTGAAAAAGGTTCAAACAATCGGGCGTCGCATTTCTGTGAAAAGAAATTGAGCCGCTCCCCTACAATCGACGTAAATACGCTGTTTGTATGTAGTGGCGAACAGTGTTCGCCCGTTGATTTGACACTTTTGCAACAGACTGAGGGACATAGAGAGATACGCCCTACGAAAGGAGGTATTCAAGGTGATAACGCTTGATCTTACAGGAAGAGCACCTATCTACGAACAGATATGCAGCCAGTTTTCAAGCCTTATATCAAAAGGCGTACTGAAAGAAAACGATAAGCTGCCAAGCTCAAGAATGTTGGCAAAGGAACTGGGTCTGAATCCAAACACAGTCGCCAAAGCCTACAGCAGACTTGAGCATGACGAGATAATCTATTCCGTGGCAGGAAAAGGCTGCTTTGTGGCAAAGCAGAAAGGCTCTATAGAGAAAAAATTGCTGGAAGAATTTAAGCTCCATGCCGCCGCCGCAATGCAGGCAGGCATAAGCCTTGGATCGCTTACCTCCGTCCTTGAAGAACTGGCGGAGAAACAGAAAGAAAGGAGTGACAAAGAATGATAGAAATAAAAGACCTGTCACTTACATTCAAAAATGCAGACGAAGATCACGAGGCACTGAAAGCCGTCACCCTGGATATCCCCGAGGGCTGCATATACGGCTTTGTAGGCTCGAACGGAGCAGGCAAATCCACCCTGCTGCGTGTTATAAGCGGGATATACCGCCCCGACAGCGGCAGCGTCACCATTGACAAAACAGAGGTCTATGACCGGCCGCAGGCTAAAGAGAACATCTTCTTTGTGAGCGACGAAACGGTGCAGTTTTCAAGACTGACAGCGAATGACCTGAAAAGCTTTTACCAAAGCAGCTACCCGACCTTTGACGACAAGGTGTTCGATGACCTTATCTCAAAGCTTGACCTGCCACGGAAGAAACCTCTGTCCCAGTTTTCAAAGGGCATGAAAAGGCAGGCTATCGTTGCGGCTGCACTTGCCTGCCGAACAAAATATATCCTCCTTGACGAGGCTTTTGACGGCCTTGACCCTGCCATGCGAAAGCTTATCCGCACAATGATAGTTGACGATATTTTCGACCGTGGTGCGACCCTTGTGGTGTCATCCCACAACATCACCGAGATAGGCGAGCTTTGCGACAAAGCAATGCTCCTGCACAAAGGCGAGGTCATTTTTGCCAAGGATATCGATGATGTAAGAGAGGGCTTTGAAAAGGTGCAGATAGCCTTGCCTGAGGGGGAGCTTGACCGCTCCGCCATAGAAAACGCAGGCGTCGAAGTGCTCAGTTTCAAAAAACTCGGAAGAGTTTCCACCGTGGTGGCAAAGGGCGAAAAAGCGGATATCACCGCAAAGCTTTCCGCTCTCTCCCCTGCCGTTCTGGAGCTTGTCCCTCTCACACTTGAAGAGATTTTCATTTACGAAATGGAGGTGCGTGGATATGCTGTCAGCGAAGAATAGAATAATAAAGAACTCACGCCGTGACTTCAGAGTAAACAAACTGCTTTTCATCATCACGAACCTAGTGCTGTTCATGAACTTTATAATGCAGATGTCAATGCGAAAGTTTATCACCTACTACAGCGAAAGTTCAACAAACTATTATGAGGGCTATGACATTGCATACATTGGCGTTGCCGCTGTCGCACTGTGCGGAGTTTTCACAGTTTTCATACTTTTCCATGAACTTTACAGTAAGCCTCACGCAGACCTTGTGTACTCTCTTCCAAGCAGTTCAAAGGAACGCTTTTTCTCAAAGCTCCTCACCCTGCTGAAAATACATATCCTGCCTATCTTGTGCTGGAACATCATTCAGTTTATCGCCGTACTTCTCACAACGGATATCGCCCTGAAAATAGTCGCAAGATACTCAGCCGTGCTAATGCTCACACAGCTTGCAACAAGCCTTTTCGTAATACTTGCAGTGCTGTTGTCCATGATATGCTGCGGCAGACTGGCAGAAATGATATACACAGCGGTGATAATTGCAGCCTGCGAGGCAGCTCTCCCGGGGTGCATATACTATTCCACCATAAGCCCATTTACAGTCCAATATCCATACGATTTTGAAAATCTCACACTCTATTGGCCGGCGTGGAGCGTTCTTCCTGCAAAGCTTATGGACCTTGGCTATTCCACAAAACTTCTTCTGCTCCTTATAGGCAGCGTACTGATCTCCACAATTTTTATCACACTTTTGTACTTTCTCTATAAAAAGCGTGACGGCAAAGACACAGGCAAGCCGTTCGTATTCAGTGCGTACCGTGAAATTATCCTTATCCTCGCTGTCATAACCGTCACCACATACGTCCTCTCCGACACAAGCAATACCATACTTCTCCCTGCACTTCTCTTGGGCTATCTCCTTGTAAGGATACTCTCCTCAAACAGAAAGCTAACGATAATCCGCTTTGTGAAATGGATAGGCATTTTCGCAGTGTATATGGTAGTCATATTCGGCGTGAACATTCTCGCCTACTTCTGCAACGGATTCACAGGCAAGATAAATGAATCAAAGCTCACCGACTATAATCATGTGTGGGCTTTGAACACAATAAGCGATGACTTAACAGTTTCCTATGTTTCCAGTCATAAAAATCCACAGAGCAAAAATACCCTTACAAAAGACGAAACAATGCAGATAATAGATATCTACAACAAAGCCTTTGACAGCCGCAAAAAGAGTATCAGCGACTATATGCACCACTTTAAAAGCACACAGAATCAAGTAAATATAGTGAGCATAATAATAAGGACTTACGATTCAGACGATATATATAACAACTATGATATCGACTTTATCGACTTCTCTTTAGACGTGACAAAAGCCGAAACGTACAAAGTCACAGAAAAGCTAAAGTCACTAAGCTTTATCGCCCCCGAACAGATATATGAACAAAAAAGCCGTGATTATTAAACCTGTTTCCATCAAAAAACGGCTGCATATGTAGGGGCGAACAGCGTTCGCCCGTCGAAGAAACTAACCAATTTTCGAAACTATGTAAAAAAAAGAACCCCCTCCGAGCCAAGCTCCGAGGGGGTTTTATCTTTCTGTTCTCTATTAATCCATGACCGCATTAGCAAGCATAAGCTTGATACGGTTCTCCTGATTGACCTTTGTCGCACCAGGGTCATAGTCGATAGCAACTATGTTTGCGTCAGGATAAGCCTGCTTGATAGTCCTTGACATACCCTTCGCCACAATGTGGTTAGGCAGACAACCGAACGGCTGAGTGCAGATTATGTTCTTTGTGCCCGTTTCCGCAAGAGCCGCCATTTCAGCAGTGATGAGCCAGCCCTCACCCATTTTAACCCCCTGACTGATGTACTTGTCAGCACACTTTCTAAGGTGCTCAAAATCATGCGGCGGCTGGAAAATGCCCTGCTCGTTAATTACCTTTATCTGCTGTTTCTGGAACTTGTAAAGCACGTCATAACCAATGCCGTACATAAGCGTGCGGCTTGTTTTCTTGTCATAAAGCTTTTCGTCATTGATAGCGTCCGACGCACAGTAAAGCACGAAGTCCAACAGTCCCGGCACGTTAGGTTCGCAGCCCTCAGACAGCAGGAAGTCGTTAAGGTGATTGTTCGCAAGAGGCGAATACTTTACATATATCTCACCCACGATACCGACCTTAGGCTTTTTCTCCTTTGTCCTCGGCAGTGCCGCAAAATCTTTCAGCATAGCGTTGTAAATGCTCTTTGTGTGCATATATTTGCTCGGCGTAGCAAACAACTTTCCAAGCCTGTGCTGCCACCTTGCAAGCAGCTCGTCTGTAGAATTTTTCTCTATCTCGTAAGGCTTGCACTGATTGTACAAAAGCATGAGCATATCGCCGTAAAGCACAGCATAAATAAGTTTCATGGCAATGCCCGGAGTGATGTCGATAGATGCGTCCTTTTCAAGTCCGCTGAAATTCAGCGACAGAACAGGCACTTCCGGAAACTGCGTTGACAGTGCCTTTCTTATAAGATGAATGTAGTTTGACGCACGGCAGCCGCCGCCTGTCTGGGACATAAGCAGAGCCGTGTGCTCAAGATCATACTTGCCGCTCTTGAGAGCGTCCATGAACTGTCCGATAACGAGCAGTGCAGGATAGCAAGCGTCATTATGTGTGTTTTTAAGTCCCTCGTCTATAACGTTTCGTGAGCAGTTTTGCAAAAGCTCCATGTTATAGCCGTATTTTTTGTATATCGCCATGATAAGCTTGAAATGTATCGGCAGCATATCAGGTATAAGTATAGTGTATTCCTCACGTCTTGACTTGTCAAAATACGATCTCTTTACTCTGTCAGAACCTGGGTGTTTTATCTCCTTTTCAGCCATTACATTGCCTCCTTATCAACATTCTTTTCAGCATTTGCAGCAGCCTCTTTTTCTTCAAGTGCAGCCGCAAGGGATCTAAGTCTTATCTTAGCCGCACCGAGATTCGTTATCTCGTCTATTTTAAGCTGTGTGTAAAGCTTGCCCTTTTCTTCAAGTATCGCTCTTACCTCATCAGTTGTAACAGCGTCGATTCCGCAGCCGAACGATACAAGCTGAACAAGCTGCATATCATCGTTCTCGCAAACATACTCTGCCGCCCTGTAAAGCCTTGAGTGATAAGTCCACTGATTGAGAACGTCAAGGGCAGGAGTGTCCACCTTCATTGCCACGCTGTCCTCAGTGATGACCGCAAAGCCAAGCGATGCGATAAGCTTGTGTATTCCGTGGTTTATCTCAGGGTCGGTGTGATAAGGTCTGCCTGCCAGCACGATTATCTTCTGACCCTTAGCCCTTGCCTCAGCGATTATCTCCTGAGCCTTTGCCTCAATGTCCCTGCGGTATCTCACCTGCTCAGAGTAAGCCTTGTTGAGCACTTCAAGCACCTGCTTTGCAGTTATGTTATACTTTGAAAGTGCCCTCGCCATTGCCTTTGCAACGTGCTTTTTGATGTTTATGTCAAGATAAGGCATGATGAAATTATCGTCATTCAGCTTGTCATTATTCGCCTTTAAAAGCTCAGGATAATAAGCAACGACAGGACAGTTGTAATGGTTATCCGACTGACCCTCGTCAGCGTTGTAGCTCATGCAAGGATAGAAGATAAAGTCCACGCCCTTGTCAAGCAGGCTCTCTATATGACCGTGACAAAGCTTTGCAGGATAACATACCGTGTCAGACGGAATAGTCTGCTGACCCTTGTAATATGTATCTCTCGTTGACTCCTCAGACAGCACCACCTCAAAGCCAAGGCTTGTGAGCAGCGTTGAGAAGAACGGCATAAGGTCATAGTAAGACAGTGCCAGCGGCAGTCCCACTTTGGCAATAGTCTTTTCAGGCTTGTTGTCAGCATAAGAGAGTATCTTGTTGTACTTGTACTCGATCATGTTTTCCGTTCTGTCAGTTATCTTTATTCCCGCACCCTTTTCGCAGCGGTTTCCTGAAGTGAATCTCCTGCCGTCGTTGAATCTTATTATAGTAAGGTTGCAGTGTGCACCGCAGCCTCCGCACTGAACAGCTCTTGAATTGTAAGCGAACTCTTCAAGCTGTGCCTTTGTGAGCACTTTTGAAGTACCACTCTCTCCCTTTGACTTTTCCTTAGCGAAAAGTGCACAGCCGAACGCACCCATAAGCCCCGCAATGGCAGGTCTTATAACGTTTCTGCCAAGCTCCATTTCAAATGACCTGAGCACAGCGTCATTAAGGAACGTTCCGCCCTGAACAACTATGTTCTTGCCAAGTTCGTCAATAGACTTTGCTCTTATTACCTTGTAAACAGCGTTCTTGATGATAGACGAAGAAAGTCCCGCAGAGATATCCTCCACAGACGCACCGTCCTTCTGTGCCTGCTTTACAGACGAGTTCATGAACACCGTGCATCTTGAACCCAGTTCCACAGGTGCTTTTGCAAACAGACCGAGCCTTGCAAACTCCGCAATGTCATATCCCATTGCACCTGCAAAAGTCTGAATGAACGAGCCGCATCCCGATGAACAGGCCTCGTTTAGCATAATGCTGTCGATAGCATTGTTCTTTATCTTAAAGCACTTTATATCCTGTCCGCCGATGTCTATGATAAAGTCAACATCAGGACAGAAATAAGCCGCAGCCTTATAGTGTGCCACCGTTTCAACTATACCGTAGTCTACACCAAGACCGGCCTTTATAAGATCCTCTCCGTAGCCTGTTACTGCAGACGCCCTGATGTTTAGCTCAGGGGTAGCAAGATTGTATATCTCCTCCAGTTTTGCAGCGATTATATCCAGCGGCTGACCCTTGTTTGAGCAGTAGTGCTGATAAAGCAGCTTTCCGTCAGGAGTGATGAGCACAAGCTTTGTGGTGGTCGAACCTGCGTCGATACCAAGATAAGCGTCGCCCTTGTATGTTCTTATATCCTCATATTTAAGGTCAGACTTCTTGTGTCTTTCCACAAAAGCGTTGTATTCCTCACGGCTTGCAAACAGCGGCTTGCCTACAACGATATTGTCAGTCGCCTTTGCGTTCACTATCTTGTCGATAGCCTCATCTATAGTCATTTCCTCCGCCAGCGTGTCAGCATGAAGAGCCGCACCGAAAGCCATATAGCAGGAAGATTTTTCAGGAAGTATAGCGTGTTCCTCATCAAGGTTCAAAGTAGTCCTGAAAGCCTTTCTCAGTGCACTGAGATATGTAAGCGGACCGCCAAGGAAAAGCACCTGACCGCCGATCTTTCTGCCCTGTGCCAGACCTGAAACAGTCTGATCCACAACAGCCTGAAAGATAGACGCAGATATGTCCTCTTTTCTCGCACCCTGATTGAGCAGCGGCTGAATGTCGGATTTAGCGAAAACTCCGCATCTTGACGCAATAGGATAAGTCTTTTCCGCCTTGAGAGCAAGGTCGTTCATCTCGTCAGGCGTAACGCCCAAAAGTCCTGCCATTTGGTCTATGAACGCACCAGTACCGCCAGCACATGAACCGTTCATACGCTGTTCAACGCCGCCTGTGAGGAAGATTATCTTAGCGTCCTCTCCGCCAAGCTCCACAACAACGTCAGCCTTCGGGTATTTCTTGTTTACAGCGATAAACGCAGAGAAAACCTCCTGCACAAAAGAAATGCCGCTCGCCTCAGCTATTCCAAGACCGGCCGAACCTGTTATGGCTATCCTGAACTTGTCCTCAGGATAAAGCTCTCTGATAGCACGCAGCTGCTCAGCGACCGTTTCCCTTACCTTTGAAAAATGTCTTTCATATTTGTTATAAATAAACTCACCCTCGTCAAGAATAACGGTCTTGACCG
>OICK01000270.1_pt1 | contig 25690 bp, 27 predicted proteins | sample 1581281 | NCBI WGS metagenome assembly OICK01 (sample SAMEA3882557, study PRJEB24775) | human gut metagenome | biome: human-associated habitat; feature: intestine environment; material: feces | place: Netherlands | collected 2009/2010 | reverse complement strand
TTGCAGGCGTTGGCTCTGTTCGTGCAATTGCTGCTGTGAGAAAAGTTTCTCCCGTTCTTTCAGGCGAAGACGCATCCATAACCAGCCGCCTATGCCGACTCCTATAACCATCGGCGGGCAGGGGTTGCTCCCCGCACGGCGAACGACATCGACAACATAGTCTATAATATCCTCGCGCGATGCGGAGGGGGTAAACATTTTCAGTGCGCTCATATTTTCGCTGCCGAAGCCCTTGGGCGCGACGGTAAGCTCAACCTTATCGCCCTCGACAAGCTCTATATGCAGAACCGCGGGGGTATTGTCGCCGGTATTTACGCGCCTCAGCGGGTCGGCAACCACAGACTTTCTGAGATAGCCCTCGGTGTAGCCCTTGGCGACTCCTGCGTTGACGGCAGACGAAAAGCTGCCGCCGACAAAACGGACATCCTGACCGACTTTTGCGAATATAACCGCCATACCGGTATCCTGACATATGGGGATATCAAGTTCCTTTGCGGCGCAGAGATTATCGCACAGGCGGCACATTATATCCTTTGGCACGCTATCCGTTTCATTTTCGGCGCTGTTTTTTATAAGCTCGGCAAGGTCGTCCGGCAAAAATTTATTGGCTTTTATACACGCGCCGCTTACAGCCTCGGTTATGAGGGCGACATCTATCTCACGCATCGCGTTTATCCTCCATAAGAACCTCTCCGTTGCCGATAACGAGAAGCGGCTTTGCAAAGAGGGTCAGCGGGTCGGAATCGAACAGGCACATATCCGCATCCTTGCCGACTTCGAGCGAGCCGACGCGGTCGGCTATTCCGCACATCTCGGCGGGATTTATGGTTATTGCCCTCAAAGCCTCGTCATGCTCCATGCCCTCGCGCACGGCAAGACCCGCGCACAGCGGCAGATACTGAATCGGGATAACTGGGTGGTCTGTGACTATCGCGGTCTTTACGCCCGCCTTGCTCATCACGCCCGGGGTCGCGGGAGTGGAGTCCTTGAGCTCGGGCTTGCAGCGGTCGCTGATAAGAGGGCCGCTGAACGCCTTGACTCCCGCTTTAGCGAGTCTGTCCGCGATAAGATGACCCTGGGTGCAGTGAACCACGCAGTAATCAAGGCCGAACTCCTCGGCGATACGCACGGCGGTGAAGATATCGTCGGCGCGGTGGGCATGAATATGCATCTGCATATGCTCCTCAAACAGCGGAGCGAGAGCGTCAAGCTTTGCGTCAAAATCGCGGCTTTCCTTATCTTTATTTATGTATTCGCGCGTCTTTGCAAGCTGTTCTCTGATTATCGCGGCAGTAGCCATTCTCGTGCTCGGCGCCATCTTCTTCTCGTTATATACGGTCTTGGGATTCTCGCCGAGGGCGAACTTCATCGCGGCTGGAGCCTTGACAATCATATCGTCCACGCAGACACCGTAGGTCTTCATCGCCGCTATCTGTCCGGCTATCGGATTTGCGCTGCCGGGGCAGGTCAGAACGCAGGTAACGCCCGCTTCTCTCGCCTCTTCAAAGCATCTGTCGAGCGCGTTGACGGCATCGAGCGCCCTGAGATTCGGCGTGACCGGGTCGGTCATCTCGTTGCAGTCCTCGCCCTCAAAGGTCAGGGAATCCTCGCTGATGCCGATATGGGTATGGGCATCTATAAATCCGGGATAGAGTGCCGCACCCTTTGCGTCATACGCCTCGCCCTGCGGGCAGTCCTTCATGTCGCCCAGAGAGATTATTTTTTCATCGAACTCGATATATCCGTTTTCAACAGTACCGCTCGTCACCGTATGTATAACGGCATTTTTGATAATCACAAGATCGCTCCTTTTTCTTAAATCAAAAAAGCGGGCTGAACGCCCGCCTTGGTGCTTTTACTGCCTGCCGCCGCGCCTCGAATAACCTCCGCTGCGCTTTGAATCGGAAGATTTCTTAAGATCTGTCATTTTTTCGTCGCTGACCTGCTTGAACTTCGCCATCATATCCTCGAAGGACTGGTTGCCGGACGGCTCCTGATTGACGGCTTCAACGGGTCTGCCCTGCTGGGGAGCTCTGCGCTGACCGGAGGACTGCTGGCGCGGTTTGCCCTGCTGACCCTGCCTGTCGCCCGAGGGACGCGGTCTGCGCTGGGGACGGTCATCGCCGCCGTCCGAATTAAGCTTCTTTATCGAAAGGGCTATCTTGCCTTCGGGACTTATGGAAATGACCTTCGCCGTAACTTCTTGGTTGAGCTGCAAATGCTCCTTGATATCCTTGACATAAGATGTTGAAACCTCGGAAATATGGATCATACCCGTTTTTCCGCCCTCAAGTTCAACGAATGCACCAAAATCGGTAAGACCGGTCACCTTACCCTTAACAACACTTCCCTGCTCGATCTGCATAATAGTACGCTGCTCTCCTTCTTTACTTGTCCGCCGACTGCTGTTCGTTGTAATATACCCTTTCATCCGGGAAAACATAGCCGAGCTCGCGTCTGGCTATCTGTTCGACATAATCATCGAGATCCGAACTCTTGACAAGCTTTTCAAGCTCCTCGTTCTCGGCCTTCTTGTCCGAGAGCTGGCTGTTGAGCTGAGCAATGTACTTCTCCTGAGATTTAATGTCGGACTGCATGACTATAAAGGTTATAAGGAAATAACACACTGCGACCGCGAACGCAATCATCAGTATGGTACTATGCCTTTTCTTTAGCCTGCGCTTTTTTTCCGACATTCTTCCGTTTCCCTTTGACCTTCGGTTTTCTTGCTTCGGGGCATATTTGCCTATTCAAAGTATACAACATATCGCGCCCCATTTTCAAGGGGTAATTCATATTTTTTTCATTTTTATTTGACATTATTCCGTCTTTTTCTTTATCGGACGATATCTTCTTCGGTATTTTTTCTTTTAAAGCACAAAGCCGTTTTATTAATGCCGACTTAATCCGCAGCAAGGTTGATGAGACAAGAAGGCCCAAATGCTTTGCCGCCGCGCCGAGACTCAGGCGTTCGGCAATCCAGCCGAGCAGCTGAGCCGTAAGAATATACAGCAGAGTGCGCCCGTCGTTGAGCACGAGAACGAAGCAGAACGAAGCGAACGCACAGACGATTGAATAGATTATATCGGTCACGAATACCGTCCTGCGCCCGCCCGGCAAAACAGCACGGACTAAGCAGACCGCGTCATAGAATACGCCGAGCAAAAAGCCTATGCCCAGCGAATGCAAAAAGACGGATATCTGACCGTCGAGCCCTTGGATATACTCCATCAGCGGAACACGCGGCTGAAGAAGCCGCCTTTTTCGGGTCGGTCGTCCGAATATGTCAGCGAGCCGACGGTTCCCTCGACGCTGAGCTCGCCGCTGTCGACATTGAGATTAATTATATTCAGGTCGCTGCCGCGCACGGTCAGCTCCCCCATCCCTGTGAATATCACGACCGTCTGCTCGTCAAAGCTGTCCACATCGGACACGCCGGAGACCGTCAAACGGTTTCTGTTTTCCATTATAAGATTGTGGGGCAGAGCCTGAGCTTTGTTTTCTTCCGTCATAAATAAAACCTCCCGTCCGTTAATAATACGGCGGAAGGCTTCGGATTATGACCGATTCACAGAATTTCGTACATCGCGGCGGCGTCCTCTTTGCGGACGGTCTCGGCAACGGTGAGAACACGCGCACGGGTCACGTTCTGACCCATGGATATCTCAATGACATCGCCGACCTTAACATCGTAAGAGGCGCGGGCAATTTTGCCGTTTACCGTGACGTGCTTTGCGTCGCAGACCTCGTTTGCGACGGTGCGGCGCTTTATCAGGCGCGACACTTTAAGATATTTATCAAGTCTCATAACTTTTCGCGGCAAAGGCCGCATCCTTTCGAAGCATTAAAAAAATCAGGGGCATTTCTGCCCCTGAAAAGCCAGCAAAATTATTTTGCAACCTTGTCCTTAAGGCCCTTGCCTGCCTTGAAAGCGGGAACCTTGCAAGCGGGAACATCGATGGTCTCGCCGGTTCTGGGGTTACGGGCAGTCTTAGCTGCGCGCTCTCTGACCTCGAAGGTGCCGAAGCCCGCTATCTGGATCTTGTCGCCTGCCGCAAGAGCGTCGCCGACACAAGCGATAACAGCGTTGACAGCCTTCTCGGCGGTCTTCTTCTCAAGTCCCTCTTTTGCCGCAACAGCAGCGATAAACTCAGTCTTATTCATTTACATTTTTCTCCTTTTGTTTTATTTTTCTTTTATTTTTATGAAATGTCCGTTGGACACAGTCATAATTACCGTTTTGTACTCTCCGCCTTGGCCTCGTTCCAAAGCTCGTCGAGCTTTTCGAGAGACGCCGACTCCATGTCTATACCGCGCTCGCGCGCAAGCTGTTCGACACGGACAAAGCGGGCTATGAACTTATCGGAAGCTGCGGTAAGCGCCTCCTCTGCGTCGCACTTTACAAAGCGCGAGACGTTGACAACGGAGAAGAGCAGATCTCCCAATTCCTCGGCAATATTTTCCTTATCGCCGGAAGCTATAGCCTCGGAGAGTTCCCCGGCCTCCTCAAGCACCTTCTGCTGAGCACCTGAGACATCGTCCCAATCGAAGCCGGCCACAGCCGCCTTCTGCTGAATCTTTGTCGCTCTCATGAGCGCGGGAAGCTCTCTCGGTATACCGAGCATGGGAGCGCTCCCCTTTTTCTGACCCTTTGAGCGGCGCTTTATTGCGTCCCAATTATTGAGCACATCGCCGACACTCGAAACCTCGACCTCGCCGAAAACGTGCGGGTGGCGCTCGATAAGCTTTTTGCAAATGCCGTCGGTGACATCGCCGAAATCGAAGTTGCCCGCCTCCTGCTCCATCTGAGAGTGGAACACCACCTGCATGAGCAGGTCGCCGAGCTCCTCGGTCATAAGCTCCTTATCATCTTTGTTGATGGCCTCTATGACCTCGTAGGTCTCTTCGATAAGATCCTTTTTTATGCTCATATGAGTCTGCTCGGCATCCCACGGGCAGCCGCCCGGAGCGCGAAGCAGACGCATAATCTCAAGAAGATCGTCTATATCATATTTTTCTTTCTTATTAAAGTCTACCATATGATCCCCTGTCCGTTTTTATCCGCGGGAAATATTTTAACCCAAAAGCTTGTATTTTTCAAGTATTTTTGCAATTTTTTTGCCCGCAGGTAAAGATTCTATGTCCTCGCGCACAACTCCCTTGAACACGAGAATGGCTATCGCATAGACCATAACGGCGATTATTATAGCCGCAAGCAGCGCGATATCGGAGCCGTGGCTGACATTTTTAAGTGCGTAGCTGCCGAGCAGACCGTATGCCGCCCACGCCGCGAGTCCGCACATGACGGCGGAGATAAGCGGCTTTATCAGGCCGGACATTATATCTATCCGCACCTTTGTCACCTTTATGACGGCGATAATATTCAGAACGACATTTATGACATAAAACAGCACCGTGCCTAAGACCGCGCCGTTGAAGTTTATGCCCGGTATGCCGACGAGGGCGAAGTTGCAGATTATCTTGACAACAGCAGAGACGAGCATCGTTTTTACGGGGATATCGGTTCTGCCGACCGCCTGAAGCAGGTTGGTAAGCGGAGTCGAAATCGACATAAATGCCGTTGTAAAGCCGAACACGGCGACCATGGGCGCTATCATCGGGATATCCGCAGCCATTCTTCCGCGGCCGTAGATAAGGGTAAGTATCGGCTCGGCGAGCACGCCCATGCCGATTCCGGCGGGCAGAGCTATGAGCATCGATACTCTTATAACGGTATTGACGGCGCTCTTGACCGCAGCTTTGTCCTTCACCGTCCACGCCTCTGCGAGGGCGGGAAGCGCGCTGACTCCGAGGGAGACCGTTATCATCGGAACAAGGTTCTTGAAATCGACGGCGGTGTTATATGCGCCGTAGAGGTAGCTCATGAAGCCCTTGCTGTCCGACAAATTGAGTGTTCCGCTCGCAATATCGGCATCGATACACTGCTTATAGAGATTATATATCGTATCCTGACCGCTCTCTATGGCGTGGAGCAGGCGGTTTTGGATAGTCATGGCGTCGATAAGATTCGTCGCGTTTAAGACAAGCGAGCTTAAAAGAATCGGCACGGCTATTGATACCATGTTCTTGGCTATGTCGTGGTTTGCGGGGGGCTTCGGAGAGTTGACGAGCTCGGTATGAGTTATACCGTCTCCCCTCACCCTGTGGCGGATACCGAGATAGATAAGGCTCAGGAGAGAGCCTAAGGTAACGCCGAGAATCGCTCCGGCGGCCGCCCACGGATATGTTGCGCTGAATGCCTCGGCAAGAGACGAGACCTCCTTGCCGAATACGGTAGCGGTAGAAGAGCCCGCGGCAACTGCGCTGTTATAGACGCTCTCGCCGTAGGACATTATGAGCTTTGCGAAAACAAGACCGATAACAAGCTTGCCCAAAGCCTCGATAACCTGCGATATGGCGGTCGGGATCATGTTGCGCAGACCCTCGTAATATCCTCTGTATGCCGAGACATAGCAGCAGAAGAAGATAGACGGAGCGACAGCTATCATGGCGGGAAGATTCCTGATATCCGAGATGAACGCGGCATAGGGAATCGAGATAATAACCATGAGCAGCGTGCCCGCCGTGCCGACGAGCAGGAATATTTTGCGGGCAGTTTTCAGCGTCATGCGCGCCTCGCGGTAGCGGTTGAGCGCGACATCCTCCGCGACCATGCGGGACACCGCTATCGGCAGACCCGCCATGGAAATAGAATAGATGGGAGTATAAATCGCATAGACCGAGGTGAAATATCCGTATCCCACGAGTCCGAGCATACTGCCCAGCGGCATTTTGAAGCAGAGACCTATCACCTTGACCACAAGGGTCGAGAGAACAAGGATTATCGCGCCGTTCAAGAGCGACTGTTTCTTTCTTTCTGCCAAGGGTAAACCTCCTTGCTGTTCGTTTCTTTCTTAAAAACCGTTCCTAATTATATCGTTTAAGAGCGATACAATCAACAATATAGCGAAAAAATTAACAATTGTTATGCTCTGACCAGATGAGCCCGTTCAATCCATAAACTCCCTGAGAAGCGAGTTTTCGGGGATAACGTCAATGGGCAGGGGCTCAAAGCGCTCGAGGCGCTCTATCATCATCTGAGCCTCGTCGTACCACTCGCTGTCGCTTTTGAGAGAAGCGAGCATAGGCACGGCAAGATCGCGGAACACGCAGGGCTCATAGGCGTGGAGCGAGTCTATCTTTTCGGCGGCAAAGCAGCTGTAGGGGAAGATATATTTGTCCTCGCCGCGCTGGACATTCCCCCAAAGGCCGTATGTCCGCTCGACACTGCTTGCGCGGTGATAGTAATCGCGGACAAGGCGGCGGACAAAGCGCAGGTCGCGCTTCGACATGAGCACATCCCCGTCCTCGTCGGCTATGCGGGACGAGACGCTGACATAGAGCTTCATCAGATTTTCGTCAGGCAGAGGTTCGGTTATAACGGGGTTCAGGCCGTGGATGCCCTCGACTATCAGCACGTCGTCCTTGCCGAGCGTTATAGGCTCGGAAAAGCCGCTTCTTCTGCCGACTGAAAAATCAAAGCGCGGCAGTCTCGTTGTGCCTTTTTTTATGATATCCTCAAGGCATGAATCTATAAGCGCGACATCGAGAGCGTCCACGGCCTCATAGTCGGGATTGCCGTTTTCGTCGAGAATGGCGTCGCGCTGGTCGTTATAGAAATCGTCGAGCGAGACGGTAAAGGTTCTTGCGCCGCGCTCCTCAAGCCGCGAGGCTATGAGCCCGGCGGTAGTCGTCTTTCCGGACGCGCTTGGACCCGCGAGCATGACTATGCGCTTTTCACGGTCCGCGAATATGCGCCCGGCCACTGCGTCGAGCTTATCGGAATACCGCTGCTCCGCCTGAGCGACGAGGGACGCGGGGTCGTTCGACACCATTGAGTTTATCTTAACCAGAGATTTCAATTCATCACCCTATTTATCCGCATTGAGCTGCGAAGCGTTTATTATTTCCGAATAGAACTCCGATATACGTCCCTTGCGCTCCATCAGAGTGTCAAATCGGGCATTATATTCATATGGATATTTGTAATTAAAAATACGCTCGATATAGCTGCTGCCGGGCTTTTTGAGCTTTGTCACGGCTCCCGCACCCGCGGCAAGAACGGTGTGCGTCTCCTCCATCATAAAGACGTTGTACTTGCACTCCGTGCCGGGCTTGCACCAGCCGACATTTTCGAGATTTCCTACGCAGCGGCTCTGACGGTACATATAGTAAGGGATATAGCCGCTGTCAAAGAGGACTCTGTGGGAATAATCTATCATTTTTCCCGCCGTCTCCCCTTCGCTGACCGCATGGCCGTGCTCCTTGAGCGTGGACGCGGATTTGAGTGCGAGGGCATGGACGGTTATATTGGCGGGGGCAAGCGCCGCCACGCCGTCAACGGATTTTTTAAAGCTCTCGAGCGTATCGCCCGGAAGTCCCGCGATAAGATCTACGTTTATATTTTCAAACCCGCTCTCCTTTGCAAGGGCATAGGCAGTGAAGAAATCCGCCGCGGTATGCTTTCTGCCCACCGCCTCAAGCACGGAATCGTTTAGAGTCTGGGTATTTATGCTTATTCTGTCAACCGAGTGGGCGCGCAGCACCTCGAGCTTTTCCCGCGTCACGGTATCGGGTCTGCCGAGTTCTACCGTATATTCGCGCACAGAGGACAAATCGAAGCTGTTTTCTGCGGCAGAGCAAACCTTTTCCAGCTGCTCGGGGCTGAGTATGCCGGGCGTACCGCCGCCGATATAGACGCTCTCGAGCCTGAGTCCGATATCGCCGACAACCTTTCCCGTTATCTCGAGCTCTCTGCACAGGTCGTCAACATAGACAGGCAGCAGCTTCGCGGCGTTCGCATTGGTTATCGAGTGCGAGACAAACGAGCAGTAGCTGCATCTCGACGGGCAGAACGGTATTGCAATATAGAGGCTGAACGAGCGCTCGTCTCCGATGGCTGCTATCTCCCGCTCCGTCTCGGCCACGCTCTGCGCAAGGCGCGTTTTCGGCTCGCTCACAAGGAGCTTTTTCGTGAAATACTCATATGCGCCATTTTCGCCCAAAGAGTCAATGAGCTTGAGCATAAGCTTTGACGGACGCACGCCCGTGAGAATGCCCCAGGGCGGGATATAGCCCGTAACGGCGCTCAAAGCCGAGAAAAGCTCGCGTGCCATAGCGCGTTCGCACTCATCAATTTCGGGCTCATCGGTCTTTTGAACCTCGGCGCATCGGGTCTCGGGCTTATCCCCGATATTTACGCACACGCGCACGGTGTATTCGCCGGGAGCGCCCTCTAAATATGTTTCGACCTCGGCTCTGCCGCTCTCGGGCAGAGTATCCGAAACCGTTATCTTTTCGTTAGGAAAAAACACGCGGCACAGATTTTCCGTTTCATAATGGAAATCATGCCCGCAGATATATAAAGTCATAGCGTTTCCTCAAAGCTCTCCAACGGGAATCTTTCTCAAATATCTGTTTCTGACACGCTCCTCGGAGAGCGCCGTGGAGCGGTTATGACCGGTATAGACGGTGTATTCGCCCTCGAGCGCCGCTATGCGCTTGAGGCTCTCTACCATCGCCTGCCAGCTGCCGCCCGGGAGATCGGTTCTGCCGACGGTGCGGCAGAAAAGCGTGTCGCCCGAAAACATTACGCGCTCTTTTCTTTCAATATAGCACACGCTGCCGAGAGTGTGGCCGGGGGTGTGGATAGTATGGAGAGTGATATCCCCTATCTTCGCTTCAAAGCCCTCCTCCGCGAGCAGGTCATAGTCGACATACTTCTGTATGCCGCGATCGACATGGGTGGCAAGGCTTATCTCCTCACACATAAGGCAGGAGCTGTCATAGGGGTGAACGGTTATTTTCGCATCCGGGTAGTCGTCCTTTATATGGGCGACTCCGAGGATATGGTCATAGTGGCCGTGGGTGAGAAGAATATACTTGAGATTCTTCACTTCGTCGCGCAGGACGGCTTTGAGCTCATCCGTGTAATCGCCGGGATCAATAACCGCCGCCTCGCCGCTGTGCTCGTCTATAACGACATAGCAGTTGGCCTGAACGGGTCCCATGGGCAGGGTGTGTATCTTCATCATTTATCTTTCCTCCAAATGTCCGTATCGAGCACGATGGTAACGGGGCCGTCGTTAGCTATATCGACCGCCATATCTGCGCCGAATATGCCTTTTTCGACGTTCCCGACTCCGTTAGCCGAGAGCTCCGAGCAGAACAGCTCATAGAGCCTGTTCGCTTCGTCGGGCGCGGCGGAGAGAGTAAACGACGGTCTGTTGCCCTTTTTGCAGTCGGCGCAGAGGGTAAACTGCGATATGGCGAGAATTTCGCCGCCGATGTCATTGACGCTCAGATTCATTTTGCCGTTTTCGTCCTCGAACACGCGCAGACGCGCTATTTTGCCTGCGAGCAGCGAAGCCTGTTCATCGGTATCTCCCTCGGCAACGCCGAGCAGGACGTTAAAACCCTTTCCTATCTCGCCGACGGTCTTTCCGCCGACGGAAACTTTTGACGACGTGACGCGCTGAACAACAGCTCTCACGGTGATTCCTCCTTGTTATCAGGTGGCTCCTCTCTCGACGCTGAGCACGCCGTCAATGCGTTCGAGCTTCGCGGCGACGCTCTTGAGATGCTCGATTCCCGAGACGGTTATGGTCATGGAGAAGGTGCTTCTGCCATCCTTGAAATTTCTTGTATTTATATCATTTATCATAACGTGCATATTGGCGAGCTGAACGGAGATGTCCGCGAGCATACCGACTCTGTTGAGGCAGGATATCATAAGCGTTGCGCGGAAATCCTCCTTTACGGAGCTGTCCCAATATGCGTTTATCCATCTTTCCTTATCGCCGCAGTTCTCGAGGTCCTTCGGGACATTGCTGCAGGCCCGAGTGTGAATAGACACGCCGTGGCCGCGGGTGATAAAGCCGATTATATCGTCGCCCGGAAGCGGATTGCAGCAGCGGGAGAACTTGACAAGGCAGTTGTCTATTCCCTCGACTATGACGCCCTCGCTGCTCTTGACGCGCTTTTTTGGCTGAGTGAGAACTATCTCCGGCGGGGCGGACGCCTTGACTATCTTGTTATACTCGTCCTTTATATGCGGCATCATACGGATAAGCGACACGCCGCCGTAGCCTATGGCCGCATAGAAGTCATCGACCGTATCGAAATGCTGGCGCTCCGCTATGCGCTGGAGGAACACCTTCATCTCATCGTCCGGCAGGCGGATATAGCTGCGCCTGAACTCGCGTTCGACTTCGATTTTGCCCTCCGCGACATTATCCTCGCGGCGCTCCTTCTTGAACCAATTGCGTATTTTGCTTCGCGCTTCGCTCGTCTTGACTATCTTGAGCCAATCCCTGCTCGGCCCCTTGCCGGGCTGGGACGACGTTAAAACTTCGACTATCTCGCCGGTCTTGACCTGATAATCTATAGGCACTATGCGCCCGTCTACCTTTGCGCCGGTCATACGGTTGCCGATAGCCGAGTGAATGGCATAAGCAAAGTCTATAACGGTTGCGCCTACGGGCAGGTTTATGACGTCGCCCTTGGGGGTGAACACAAACACCTCGTCGGCGAACATGTCCACCTTCAGGGAGTGGATGAACTCCTCGGCGTCGGCCCCCTCCTGATTCTCCAGCAGGCGGCGGACCCACTCATACCGGCCCTCGTCGCCGCCGCCCTGGCCGTTCTGCTTATACTTCCAGTGGGCGGCAATGCCGTATTCGGCCACCTCGTGCATCTCCTTGGTGCGGATCTGTACCTCGAAGGGGACGCCGTTCTGGCCCATGACGGTGGTGTGGAGACTCTGGTACATGTTGGGCTTGGGAGTTCCGATATAGTCCTTGAACCGGCCCAGCACGGGCTTGTACAGGTCGTGGATGATGCCCAGAACGTAATAGCAGTCGGACACCGTATCCACGATCACCCGGAAGGCGAACAGGTCATACACGTCGTCCAGGGACTTGTTCTGGGTGTACATCTTGCGATAGATGGAGTAGGGGTGCTTCATGCGGCCATAGACATAGCCGTCGATATGGGCCTCCTCCAGGCGCTGGGTGATCTGGTCGTGGATGGAGGACATGAAGCCGTCGTACTCCGTGGCCTTCTCGTCCAGGGCGTCCACGATCTCCCGGTAGCTGATGGGGTCCAGGTATTTCAGGGACAGGTCCTCCAGCTCCCACTTCATCTTCTGCATGCCCAGGCGGTGGGCGATGGGGGCGTAGATCTCCAGGGTCTCGAAGGACTTCTGCTTCTGCTTCTCCGGGGTCTGGTACTCCATGGTGCGCATATTGTGGAGCCGGTCGGCGATCTTGATGAGGATCACCCGGATGTCCTTGGACATGGCCAGCAGCATTTTCCGGAGGTTTTCCATCTGCTCCTGGGCCTTGGAGGTATAGTGGACCCGGGTCAGCTTGCTGACCCCCTCCACCAGGTCCGCCACCGTGGGGGAGAACTGCTTGGCGATGTCCTCGTGGGTGGCGGAGGTATCCTCAATGGTGTCGTGGAGCAGGGCGGCCTCGATGGACTCGGAGTCCAGGTGCAGCTCCTCGGCCACGATCTGGGCCACGGCCAGGGGGTGGGTCACAAAGGGTGAGCCGTCCTTGCGCAGCTGGCCCTGGTGGGCGGCGGCGGCAAATTCATAGGCGGCCCGGATCTTGTCGAAGCTGGCGGTGGGGTTATAGGCCCGCACCGTGTCCTCCAGGCGTTGGTATCGTTCATCCACTGTCATCAGCGTGCCCCTCCTCGTGATGTGTCCAGCGCCCGGTGCAGGCGCAGCAGATATTCCGAACGGTCCAGGGCTACCTTCTTGCCCTGGCTGGTGAGATGCAGGCTTATGCTGTCGCCCAGGCGGCGGCACTGCAGCAGGCCCCGTTCCCGGAACACCTCCAGGCACAGCACCGTCCGCAAAAAGGGCTCCGCCCCCTGCAGCGCCCCGGACAGCCGCCGCAGCAGCGGCAGATAGTCCGTTTCCAGTCCGTCGGGGGGCACCGCGTGCTGCAGGGCCCGCCACAGGCTCACGCACTGGTCCCGGGAGGGCAGCAGGCGCACGGCGTCCCGGGGACGCAGCTCGTCCCCCCGCAGGCAGCGGTCCACCAGCTCCAGGGACTCCTCCTCCCGGGTGCTGCCGGTAAGGGAGGGACGGATATCCACCATCTGCATCTGGACGGTGCGGCTGCTGCGGAACTCGTTGATCTGAAGATAGAAGGCGGCGTCCACCCGGTCGCCGGGGGCCACGCCGCAGGTCTGGGCCACGGCGGAGAAGAAGATGCCGTCAAACTGGGCGCTGCCCTTGGTCAGGCGCAGCTTCAGGTGCCGGTTCTGGCCCACATTCTGAAGCCGGTCCAACGTGGCGCCCCGCAGGCAGAACACCGGCCGGGCGTTGCCCGCCCCGTAGGGCTCTAAGGCGTCCAGGGCCTCCACCTCCGCCAGGGTCACCCGGCCCGCCTGGCCGATGGGCACGTCCACCTGCAGGCAGGACACCGGGGCCTTGCCGCCCCGGAACCGGCTGGCGTATTGGTTCATCCGCTGCCGGAAGGCGGGGATGTTCTTTTCTTCAATGGTAAAGCCCGCCGCCAGCTCATGGCCGCCGAAGCCCAGCAGCAGGTCGGAGCAGCTTTCCAGCGCGGCGAACAGATTGAAGCCGCCCCAGCTGCGGCAGGAGCCCTTGCCCACGGTGCCGCTTAAGTGGATCATAAAGCTGGGACAGGCGTATTTTTCCGAAAGGCGGGAGGCCACGATGCCCACCACCCCCTGGTGCCAGGTGTCGGAGGCCAGCACCAGAGCGCTGCGCTCCTGGGGCGGTGTCTCCTCGATCTGTTCCACAGCCTGGGAGTAGATCTCCTGCTCCACGGCCTGGCGCTCCCGGTTCAGGGCGCACAGCTCCCGGGCCAGGTGCTCCGCCCGGTGGGGATCGGTGCACAGCAGCAGGTCCGCCGCCATGTCCGCCGCGCCCATGCGCCCGGCGGCGTTGATGCGGGGGGCCAGGACGAAGCCGATCTGCACGGAGGTGACAGTTTTGTCGGACAGGCCCGCCTCATGCAGCAGGGCGTGGAGGCCGATGAAGTCCGACCGGCTGATGGACGCCAGGCCCCGGGACACGATGGTGCGGTTTTCGCCGGACATCTGCATCACGTCGGCCACGGTGCCGATGGCGGCCAGGGTGCAGTAGCGGGACAGCAGGGCCTCCTCCCGGCTCTCGCCCCCCAGGGCCAGCACCAGCTTCAGCGCCACGCCGCAGCCGGCCAGGTGCTTGAAGGGATAGCCGCAGTCGGGCCGGTGGGGGTCCACCACGGCGCAGGCCGGGGGCAGCTCCTCCTTGCACTCGTGGTGGTCCGTCACCACCACGTCCATGCCCAGGGAGTTGGCGTAGGCCACCTCCTCCACGCCGGTGATGCCGCAGTCCACCGTTACCAGCAGGCGGACCCCCTGCCCGTGCAGGGACAGGATGGCGTCCCTTCCCAGGCCGTAGCCATCCTCGATGCGGCGGGGGATATAGTGCACCACGTCGCCGCCACGGGACAGGAGATAGTCCACCAGGATCACCGTGGCGGTGATGCCGTCCACGTCATAGTCGCCGAAAACGGCGATCTTTTCCTCGTCGGCCAGGGCGCGGCTCACCCGCTGGGCGGCCTTGTCCATGTCCTTCATCAAAAAGGGGGAATAGGGCAGGTCCCGGTCCCGCTCCAGGAAAGCGGCGGCCTCCTCCGGGGTGGTGATCCCCCGGGAGGCCAGCACCGAGGACACCAGATAGGGGTACCCGGCCCCGGTGAGCCGGTCCACTGCCCCTGCGGGCAGCTCCGGTATGCTCCACTGCTGATATTTCATGACAGGACACCCCTTTCCCGGTACTGCAAATAATATTTTATTATAGCAAACGCCGAATGACTTGACAAGGGGCGGACGTTGGATTTTCGGGGATTTTGCCAGCCGGTGTGCGCCTGCGGGAGACAGCCGGAAACCCGGACCTATAAAACGGACACATCCGGATAGAAAACCCGCCTATCCCCGAAGGGCATACCGGCGTAGAATAGACGCATATACCGCGCAGGTATGCTGAGGGATTGACAAAAAACGACAGCCGTGATAGAATATCCTCACAATCCAAGGGGTGCTGGCGCAAGCCGGCTGAGATGTGACGTATTGCCGTCCGGTCCCTCGAACCTGATCCGGGTAATGCCGGCGTAGGAATGCGACTATATGGCTTTTGTTTCCGCATTGCCACGCCTCCAGGGCCCGCGATGCGGTTATTTTTTTCAAAGAGGAGAAATCACACATGAAAATCAACAAGACCCGCATGATCTGCGAGGCCGCCATCTTCATCGCCATGGCGGAGATCCTAAGCCTGATCCCGCTCTATAAGCTCCCCAACGGCGGCTCCGTCACCCTGGAGATGCTGCCCATCATCCTGTTCGCCGCCCGGTATGGCTGCGGCTGGGGCTCCCTGGCCGGCCTGGTGTATGGCGCCATCACCTATCTCATCGGCAACAAGTTCTCCATCGACTGGACCACCATTCTCTGCGACTATTTCCTGGCCTTTGTGGCCCTGGGCTTCGGCGCGGGCCTGCTGTCCCGCCGGAAGTGGAGCGTCTATTACGGCACCATCATCGGCGGCGTGCTGCGCTTCCTGGCCCACTACCTCATCGGCGTGTTCGTCTGGGGCAAGTGGATGCCCGACGAGTTCTTCGGCATGACCATGACCAGCCCCTGGTTCTATTCCCTGCTGTATAACGGCAGCTACATGCTGCCCAGCATCGTTCTGTGCCTGGTGGTGTTTGCCCTGCTGTATAAGCCGCTGCGGAAGTATTTCACGTCGGCAGACCTGCTGGCCGCGTAACGCCTCTTACCCTCTCCGGGGGCGGGCCAAACCGCCCCCGGAAAATTTTTTCAAAAGCCGGGAAAAAAAGTGTTGACAAACGCCGGAAAACGAGTATAATAAGTTTTGTTCGTCAGGAACATAGCGGGATTGTGTAAAGGTAGCACAGCGGACTCTGACTCCGTATGTGAGGGTTCGAATCCTTCTCCCGCTGCCAAAAGACTCTCAGCTTATGCTGGGAGTTTTTTCTTTTGCCATGGTTCTGTCATAGGGATTCGGACCCTCACACAAATTCAATCCGGGCGCAGCTCCCGGCGCTTGCGCCGGGGGTTCGAATCCTTCTCCCGCTGCCAAAAGACTCTCAGCGAAAGCTGAGAGTCTTTTTGGCATGGTTCTCTCATAGGGATTCCCGGGCCGCCGAGGGCAGCGGCTCCTATTCGGAAAATATGCGGACCTGTCCGCCGTCCGGGGCCTCCAGAGCGGCGTACCGGCCCTGCTTCTCCAGGGCAGCGAAGACCGGGAGGTCCCCTGCGGCGGCTGCTCCCTGTATGCCCGCCGGGCGGAACTGCCCGGCGCGGACTTCCGGCTGATCACGGACCCCGCCAGCAATCAGCATATGACCGTCATCCGCCAGGCCGGACAGTCCGGCGTCAACCGGGACACCATGGCCCTGGTGGACAAATTTCTGGACCGGCTGTTCTGATCCCATAACGCCGCAGAGGCGGCAGACGATTTCGTCTGCCGCCTCTGTTTTATTATCAGTACCCCGCCCCCCGGGCGATGATTTGGGCCCACAGCACCGGCCCCACGGCGCCGGTGGGGTCGATGCCCAGCTGCCGCTGCAGGGCCAGCACGGCGGCCTGGGTCCCCCGGCCGAAGATGCCGTCCTCCGCCACGGCGGGAATGTCCGGGTCCCGGGCCGCTATGCGATTGATCTGCTGCTGCAGAAGCAGCACCGCATCCCCCCGGTCCCCCAGCACGATGAACCGCCCGGGGTAAATCTCCCCGGCAAACTGCCGGTAATCCTCCGGCAGGTCCCCCAGAACGTCCTCATAGGCCCGCCGCAGGGCGTTCCAGGTGTCCCGGCCCACCACGCCGTCGGCGGTCAGGCCCGCATAGCTCTGGAAGGCATACACGGCGTCCAGCATCTCCTGGTCAAAGACATCGCTGAGCCGGATGGGCGGCAGTTCCGGCAGGAAATACCCCAGAAAGGCCAGGAAAAACCGCACCGTCCGCACCGCCAGGCCGCTGTCCCCCAGCCGCAGGGCCTCGGTATACTGCCTCTGCACCTCGGAGATGGTCAGCCCCTCGCCGGACAGCTCCGACAGGCCCTTGACGCCGTTATAGATCTGCTTGATCTTGTACCAGGTGGCCTTGCCCACGATGCCGTCCGGGGTCAGGTTGAAGATCTGCTGGAAGGACTTCACCGCCTCCTCCATGGGCACATCGAACACCGTGGACGGCTCCGGGATCTCCGGAATGGCCGGATAGTTCCGGCGGATGCGGCTCAATTGCCGCTGGAGAAGCAGCACGTCGTTGCCCACGTCCCCCCGGCGCAGAGGCCGCCCGGGATAGGAGGGCACGTTCCCCCCTACCGGAGCGTTGAACACAATGCTGATATTCCCTCCGTAGTAGTATTGCAGAATCTCATAGGGGTTCATGCCGTCCCGGGCCAGGTCCACACTGCCCCACTGGGACAGCCCCCCGCACTGGGTCCGCACTCCGTCGCAGAACTGGGCAAACAGCGGCTCCACGCTGCCCTGCCGGACGATATAGTTGTTGAAGCTGTCGTCCACGATCTGGCTGATGTTCTCGAAAACGTCGCCGCCGTCCACATAGGCCTGGTCATACTGGGTGGTGCTGGTGATGTCATAGTCGTACCCCCGGGTGCGGTAATACTCGGTATACACCCGGTTCAGGGCATAGGAGATCTGGGCCAGGATGTTGGCCCGGATGGCGTTCTCCGGCCAGGTGGGGTAAATTTCGTGGGAGGCCACGTTCTTGATATAGGCGGCAAAGGGCACCTCCACGTTCCGGGCCGAGGACCCCGGCGGGCCCAGGTGTACGGTAATGGTCTCCGGGACCACAGGCGTTGCAGGCATAGCGCTCCCCCCTTATATCACCGGCTCCAGCATCACCGGCAGAATGGATTCGATGCGGGCATACACCGTGACCTCCCGGTCCTCCTGGGGCACGAACAAGGGGTGCCGCACCGACACCAGGTAACCGGTGCCGCTGATGGAGGCGGTGTCCGGCGCCTGGGACCAGGCGGCGGGCAGGGCCGGCAGGGCGATGCCCTGAACGATACCCGATTCATCGGTCAGCCCCCGGAACCGCCGGTATACCTCCACCCTTGCCCCGGCTACCGGAAATGTCCCGCCGCCGGAGGCCACCTGCACCCGCAGACTCCCCTGGTCGGGGTGGGCCTGCAAAAACGTGGACAGGGGCACATGCTGGGAAAAATCGGACATAGACATACATCCTTTCCTGGAAACTTCCCCTCAGTATATGCCCCCGGCCCGGGAAAAATACGCCTTTTCCGCCGTGGCTGCTCCAATAACCATGCCGCGAACCCTCTGATACTGATTCTTGATTAAAAGATTTAATCAAGAATCACGTGTGCTACGCACACTCGCATCGTGCGAAAGCACGCTGCGCCGTCTCATGCAGAATCTGACGCGCCCTTGGCGCTATAAAAAGCTTTTCAAGCTTTTTAACAGATTCTAGTATGATATAACACAACCCCCTCCGGCATAGCCGGAGGGGGTTCGTTTATTCCAGAATCAGCCAGTTTTCTTCCTTTTCGGTGACGTAGCCCACCTGGGCCGCGGCGGGGATGGCATCCCGCAGCTCCCGCAGGCAGGCCTCCGCGTCGGCGGGGTCCACCGCCATCAGCAGGCCGCCGCTGGTCTGTGGGTCGTACAGCAGATCCTGCATGGTGCGGCTGACGTTCCCCCGGACGGTGACGCCCTTTTCGGCGTAATCCCGGTTGCGGTAGGCCCCGGCGGGGATCAGGCCCATGGCGGCCAGGTCCCAGGCCTCCGGGTGGAAGGGGACGTTCCCGCTCTGGATGTGCACGGTGCAGCCGCTGCCCTGGGCCATCTCGAAGCTGTGGCCCAGCAGGGCAAAGCCCGTCACGTCGGTGCAGCTGTGGACCCGGTATTTCACCATGATATCCCGGGCGGTCCGGTTCAGGGCGGCCATCTGGCGATAGATCCGGTCCATCACCGCAGGCTCCGCCAGCCCCGCCTTGGCGGCGGTGGTCAGCACGCCCACGCCCAAGGGCTTGGTCAGCAGCAGGACGTCCCCGGGCTTTGCGCCGCTGTTGGTCAGCACCCGCTTGGGGTGCACGAAGCCCGACACGGCCAGGCCGTAAATCGGCTCCGCGCCGTGGATGGTGTGTCCCCCGGTGATGATGGCCCCGGCCTCATAGGCCTTGTCATACCCGCCCCGCAGCAGCTCCTGGACCATCTCCCGGGTCATGGACTCCGGCAGGCACAGGATGTTCAGGGCCAGCTTGGGCTCCCCGCCCATGGCGTACACATCGCTGATGGCGTTGGCCGCGGCGATCTGCCCATACAGGAAGGGGTCGTCCACAATGGGGGGAAAAAAGTCCGTGGTCTGCACCAGGGCCGTGTTCTCGTCCAGCAGATACACGCTGGCGTCGTCGGATTTGTCGTACCCCACCAGCAGCCGGGGGTCCGAATGGGTCCGGAACCCGTCCAGCAGCTTCACCAGGGTCCCGGCCCCCACCTTGGCCCCGCATCCGGCGCAGGAGGCCAGCTTGGTCAGCTTCACTTCTGTTTCCATGGTCATTCCTCCGTCCGTTGATAAACCGGCGTATAGCTCCGCCCGTCCCAGGCGGCAATGCGCTCCACGTCTCCGGCGGCCTCGCCCTGGGGCTCCAGCCACCGCCCCTCGCACCGCACGCAGGTGCCGCAGCTGCTGCTGAGATTCCGGGGCACCGGCATCACCCGGCACTCGATCCCCTGCTCCCGGCACAGCTGCTGATACCGCATGGCGCCGAAGTGAGAGAAAAACGTTGCGAAATAGGTCATTTGGTAAAGGTCAGCGTCCATTCGCCGCCGTTTTCCTGCACCTGGACCTGATAGCCCTGGTGCTGGGCATAGCGGGTGGTGTTCTCCCGGGAGGCGTGGTTGTCCACCAGGATCTGATAGGCGGCCTCGCCGCTCTGCATAGCCGCCCGCAGCAGCACCACGGGCTCGGGGCAGGACAGCCCCCGTGCGTCGATGACTTTCATGTTGTCTCCTCCTTATGCTTTCTTCCGGAAGGTGTTCAGGCAGCCGATGGCGGCCACCACGGCCAGACCGATGACCACGGCGATCTTGCCGTTGGCGGTGGGGCCCTCCGCGCTGGAGGCCAGTCCGAAGTTATGGGCAAAGGCAGCGCCCACGATCAGGCCCAGCACCGTCACGGCGCTGTCGGAGCTGCCCTCGCCGGAGAGCACCAGCTGTCGCAGGGGGCAGCCGCCCAGCAGCACGCAGCCAAAGCCCACCAGCACCATGCCCAGGCAGTTCCACAGGCCGTCGGTATGGGCGATGGGCTGGCCCTCAAAGGCCAGGTGGAAATAGGTGCCGTCGGTGGCGCCGGTGAGGATCAGGTTGCACACCAGGGCGCTGATCAGGATGGTGCCGAAGCCCATCAGCAGCTTGGGTTCCCGGAACAGCACCACGTCGCGGATGCCGCCCACCATGCACAGGCGGGTGCGCTGGGCCAGCGCGCCCACGATGAGACCGGCGATCAGGCTGATGGCCACCGCGGCGTGCTTGGCGCCGGGGCCGCCGCCGGCCTCGGTGAAGTAGATGAAGGCGGGAGCTGCCACCAGCAGGATAAACACCACCACCTGGATGGCCGGGAACAGGAAGCCCTCCAGCCTGGCCATGGAATAGGAGCGCTTCAGGGAATAGCCCTTCTTCAGGAAGAACACGCCCGCCAGAATGCCCAGCACGAAGCCAAGCCCGCCCAGCAGAGCGTTCAGGTCGCCGCCGGCCAGGCGCAGGATCATGCGGAAGGGGCAGCCCAGGAACATCAGGCAGCCGATCATCACGAAAAAGCCCAGCACGAAGCGGGTCAGGGGCGCGCTGCCGCCCTTGGCGGAGAACTCACCCTTGAACAGGGCGATGCCGAAGCTGCCCAGCACCAGGCCGATGATCTCCGGCCGGATATACTGCACGGCGGCGGCCCGGTGCAGGCCCAGACCGCCTGCGGTATCCCGCAGGAAGCAGGCGATGCAGAAGCCCATGTTGGCAGGGTTGCCGAAAAAGACCAGCAGCGACGCAATGACGCCGATGATCAGGCCAGCAATGACGATATGCAGGCGCTCACGTTTGATGTTCATTTGGAAAAATACCTCTCTCTTGAAAAATTCCAACAGACATTGTATCATATAATAATAGTTTATGTCTACCATTATTTTTTTGAAAATACAACGTATCGTTTCGGGAGGGACCCATATGGAGCCGATTTATCTGGACAACGCCAGCACCAGCTTCCCCAAGCCGCCCCAGGTGGCCCAGGCCATGTTCGACTATGTCACCGGCTGCGGCTGCAACATCGGCCGGGGCGGCTATGAGGGGGCGTATCAGGCGGAGGAGACGGTGCTGCGCACTCGCCAGCAGCTGTGCCGCCTGTTCCACGGGCCGGACAGCCGATGCGTGGCGTTCACCAAGAACATCACCGAGAGCCTGAACGTCCTGCTGAAGGGCCTGCTGCGGCCCGGGGACCATGTGCTGGTGTCCGCCATGGAGCACAACGCCGTCATGCGTCCCCTGACCCAATTGACCCGCCGGGGCGTCACCTTCGACCGGATCCCCTGCCGCCCGGACGGCACGCTGATGACGGAGCGCCTTCCCGGCCTGCTGCGGGAGAACACCCGGGCTGTGGTGATGCTCCACGCCAGCAACGTCTGCGGCACCCTGCTTCCGGCGGCGGAGGTGGGGGCCTTCTGCCGGGAAAACGGCCTGCTGTTCCTGCTGGACACCGCCCAGACCGCCGGGGCCTTCCCCATCGACATGGAGGCCATGGGGGCGGACGCCCTGGCCTTCACCGGCCACAAGGGGCTGATGGGTCCCCAGGGCACCGGGGGCTTCCTGCTGCGGCCGGAGCTGGCCGCGGAGCTGGAGCCGCTGCTGTCCGGCGGCACCGGCAGTGCCAGCCACTCCGAGGAGGTGCCGTCCTTCCTGCCGGACCGGTTCGAGGCTGGGACTCTGAACCTGCCGGGGATCATGGGCCTTCACGCGGCCCTGACCTGGCTGGAGGAAACCGGCATCGACGCCATCCGGGCCCATGAGCAGGCCCTGACGGGCCGGTTCCTCCGGGGGGCGGCGTCCATCCCCAATCTGCGGCTGGTGGGTCTGGCCGGGGCGGAAAACCGGGCCGCCGTGGTGCCGGTGGTGCCGGAGAACACGGACCCGGCCTTTGTGGCCGACGCCCTGGGCCGGGAATTTGGCATTCAGGTGCGGGTGGGGCTGCACTGCGCCCCCAACGCCCACAGGACCCTGGGCACCTTCCCCACCGGGGCCATCCGCTTCTCCTTCGGGCCTTACAACACCCCCGGCCAGGTGGACCTGGCCCTGGAGGCCCTGGACGCCCTGTGCCGCCGGACCGTGTGGCTGTGACCCCTATAAAACAGGACCTCCTGCCGCAGCAGGAGGTCCTCAGCTTGTCAAAAAACGCGCCCCGGGGGCGCATTTTTTGCTTTATCCCATCCACCGCCCCAGGGCCACGAACAGGCAGCCCAGCAGGAAGAACCCCGCCAGCACCGCCGTGACGCTGAGGCAGAATTTTTTCACCCCCAGCTTCTCCGGGTCCATGAAGGGGTAGGGGTACAGCAGCTTCGTGTGGCCGATGGGCCGCCCCGTCCTGGCCCGCAGCATGGCATACACGAAGTACGCCAGGGGCAGCACCAGCCACCGGGCGGCGGAGGCCGCGGTCAGCCCCGCCTTGTTCCCCCACAGAAGCCACTGTCCCACCACCAGCCACGGCGTCCCATAGTGGACGCACAGGTTCCCGAAGCTGCCGCCGAAGTCGGCGAATTTCTTCCCCCGGCGCCTGGCGTCCGGCACCAGCACAAAGTGATAGATCAGGTGCGTCACATAGATGCACAGGGTCATGGCCAGGGCCACGCCGCTGCCGGTCAGCAGCCGCCGCACCGCCCCCTCCGGCGCCGCCGCCAGGGCCAGCTCATACACCAGCACCAGCAGATTGCTGAGATTGGTGTAAAAGCAGAACATCCCCGGCCGGATGTGTCCCGTCTCCAGCAGGGTGGAGTGCAGCAGCAGACCCGCCGCCCCCAGCAGGAAAATGCCCGCCGCCGAAAGCCGCAGTCCCATGTCCGCCGCCTCCCCTCACAGGCGGAAGGCGGCGCAGTCCACCTTCCCGTCCTCTAAGGTGATGACCCCATAGGTCCGCCGGACGCTGGGGCCGATGCACCCGGGATTCATCACCCAGAAATCGCCGCTGCGGTCCACCACCGGCTGGTGGGTGTGGCCGAACAGCAGGATGTCCGCCCCGCACTCCCGGGCGGCGTATATGGCCGCCATGGGGCCGGACTTCACGCGCCGGGTGTGGCCATGCATCATCAGGATCCGCACCCCGCCCAGCTCCGTCAGCCGCTCCGGCTGGTCCAGGCCGCCATAGTCGCAGTTGCCGGGCACTCCCAGCAGCGGGATATCCGGATACCGCTCCTCCAGCCGCTGGGCGTCCCGCACGCAGTCCCCCAGATGCAGGATCACCTGGGGCTGCACCCGCTCCACGCACTGCTCCATAGGCTCCACGCACCCATGGGAATCGGATAAAACCAGTATACGCATCGCACATACCCTTTCCACGCTTGTTTTCTGCTATTTTACCACACTTCCCCGGGGATTTCCAGTCTCCCCCGCAAGGCCGTTGACTTCTCCCGGGAAATATGTTATATATAATGTAACAGGATGATTGTAAAATAGTGCGTTTTGCAGAAATGAAACGATTTATGCGTATGATATTCCGTGATTTTGCGGATAGCTCCGCAAGCAAAGCCCCCGTTATTTGGGCAAGACGCACCCACGCACTTTTCCCCGGCGCATAGGCAGCTTCGCCGTATTCCGCTTGTGCGCCTGACCCATACGCCCCCATATCATGCAGGAGGTAACGAATATGAAGAAAATTCTATCCGCGCTTCTGGCGGCCCTGATGCTGCTGTCCGCAACGGCCTGCGCGGCCCACGAGCCCGTCCTGCCCCCCAGCCGGTGGGGGGAGGGAGAGTCCCAAGGAATGCTGCCCCACACCTACTCCCTGTCGGAGGCCTATGACGCCGCAGAGGTGGTGGCCCTTGTTACGGTGGGGGATTGGCTGGAGGAGGAGCTGATCACCGGGCGAACCTTTTTCCGGACAACGGTCCAAAAAGTGTACAAGGGGGATATCCCCCATGAGTTTGTCCTGGCCCAGGAGGGCTGCTCCACCTGGACCTACCGAAACTATCCCGTATTCACCTATGGCAATCAGCTGCTGCTGTTCTTGATCAAATACGATGTGTCCATGTACCGGGATACCTACGACCTGGTAGAGTATCCGGACGCCTATGAGCTGATAAACACGTATTCCACGGTGATGTATGTAACCCGGGACGACAGCGGCATGTCCTACGTTCTGGACGCCCTGGGCATGATGACCCAATGGAGTCAGATCAATCAGCCCGCCGATTGCCCGGCCGTTGCGCACCCGGGGCAGGAGCAGCTTCTTCAGATCAGGGACAATCTGACAAAGCAGGACCCGGTTCTGGCTGCCATTGCGCCCTCCCAGGCCGACCCGGACCGGCCGGTTGCGTCCTCCGGCGACCTCTATCGTCTGACCGACCTGGAGGACTATTTCGCGCGCCTGTCCGCCGGCTAAACGTAAAAAAGGAGAATCACGAGCATGAAGAAAAATCTGTCCGCGCTTTTAGCGGCCCTGATGCTGCTGTCCGTAACGGCCTGCGCGGCCCACGAGCCCGTCCTGCCCCCCAGCCGGTGGGGAGAGATGCAGATCAATTCCATGTTTGAGCGCTGCTATTCCGTGTCCGACGCCTTCCAAGAGGCGGACGCCGTGGCTCGGGTCAAGGTAGGCGACTGGCAGGGGGAGGACCTGCGCAATTGGGTCACGTTCTTTGACGCGTCCGTTCAGGAGTCCTACAAGGGGGAGCTTCCCCGGAGCTTCACCCTGGTGCAGGGCGGCTGTTCCGAGGCGACCTCTCCCGACTATCCCCTGTTTACCAGCGGAACCGAGCTTCTGGTTTTCCTGCGGGACTATGACGGCAGCGGGGAAAAATATCACCCCATCACCGACTATAACACGGTGCTGTATGTCGTGTATGACGAAGCCGGAGGCCGGTATTTCCTGGACAGCTTCGGCACCATGAGCGCCCAGGACACCTGCGTTCCCGGCAGGACCACGCTGGACAGCGCACAGCTTGCGGAAATGACGGCGGATGCCGATCCGGTGCTGGCCGAGGCGATTTCCTCCCGGGCCGAGGACTGCGACGGCTGTTCCATATACGCGGAATCCGCCCTGGAGGACTATTTCTCCGATCTGGCAAAGCAATAAGGCTTGATGGCGATCGCACCCCATCCCGCCGAAAAAAAAGCACCCGCCCGCCGGACCTCCGGCAGGTGGGTTTTTTACAGGCTACAGGTTAAAGGAGCCCGGCACGCGCCGGACTCCTCTTATTCCAGGCTGTCAAAAACGCCTCGCAGAGTTCGCGGCCCGCAGGCCGCGAATCGTGTTCCATCCATTTTTCGCGGCGGCGCCCCCCAAGGGGACTTCCGTTGGGCGTGTACGTCGCAAAAAACACTTCTCAGTCTGCAAGTGTGGAATTTGTTCGCT
>OICK01000248.1_pt1 | contig 26896 bp, 28 predicted proteins | sample 1581281 | NCBI WGS metagenome assembly OICK01 (sample SAMEA3882557, study PRJEB24775) | human gut metagenome | biome: human-associated habitat; feature: intestine environment; material: feces | place: Netherlands | collected 2009/2010 | reverse complement strand
AAATGCCGCAGCAGCCATATCTTCAAGGGTGATCTTTTCGCCATAATGGTCGTGGATAAAAATCAGTATCTCACGAAGCCTTGCTTCCTGCACTATGCTTGCGGCGGGGCGTGCCGATACGTTCTTTTTCGAAATGCTTATAAGTATACGAAAAAGTTCAGAAAGCTCGCTGCGTACATAAAGCTCGTGGTCGGGCATTTTTGTATTTTCCGTGTTCCATATGTTCGTGAGCAGCCTCAGTATTTTTGAATATCCGCTGTCCTTTGGGGTAAGTATCAGTTCACGCAGTCCGCTGCTGCCCGTTATGGGTGCAACATATTTTCGGTGATAAACGCTGTTATCTCTTCCGCCGACTATCGAGCCGTGCACGACCACAGAGCGAAAAACGCTTTTAGTTCCCGAGCCTGATCTGAACAATGCGTGAAGTGTATTGGCGTTTACAAAATATATATCGCCCGTGTTCAATATATGCTTGTTTTTTCCACACTCGATAAGCACGCTGCCCTCTGTCACATAGCCAAATTCAAGCTCCTCGTGCCAATGCCAGCTCACAAAATTATTTGTAACATCTGCGTTGTAAACGGCTATTGGAAAATCAGCTTTCCCATGCAGTCCGGATTCGTCAGATTTGAAAGGCGGCTCCGTACCATGATCTTCATTTTTCAGTACACTGTAATCAACTATTGACATTTTTGTTCCTCACTTGACGTTATTTTCATAGTTTTAGATAATTTAATTATACATATTTCCGCTTTTTGATGTTATAATTATACTGCAAATTTAATTGAACGTCAATACTAAAATCCCACAGGAGGTATTAAAATGATAAGATTTATTGAAGATAACGGTGTGCTTATCGCACGGTCCAGAAATGAAACTATACGTATTGAGGGCTGGGGAAACAACGCTTTGCGTGTAAGAGCAACACTGCTTAAAAAGCTTCCCGAAAATGCACACGCTCTTACTGAAAAGGTCTGCCACAGTGCCAAAATATCTATAGACAGCAAAAATGAAACAGCAGAGATAGTAAACGGTAAGATAAAGGCAACTATCAACGGCGTCGGCATAATATGCTTCTATAAAGACAACGAACTTATTTTGCAGGAGTATTACAGCTATTATTATGGCTCGATACGTAAAGAGGCTATATGTTACAAGACCAGATCTCGTGAATACAAGGGTCTTGCTTCCGACGACTTTAAGATAACAGTTCGCTTTGAGTCAGACCCCGATGAAAAGCTTTACGGTATGGGTCAGTATCAGATGCCTATACTTGACCTTAAAGGCTCTGTACTTCCTCTCGAACAGCGAAATTCTCAGGTCAGCGTTCCTTTTGTGATTTCTAGCAAGGGATATGGTATGCTATGGAACAATCCTGCAACAGGCGAGGCCGCTTTCGGTACAAATATCACAAAGTGGATCTCCGACGAAAGCGACATGGTGGATTACTGGATAACAGCCGATGATACCCCTGCACAGATCGTGACAAATTATACCGAATGTGTAGGCAGAGCGCCTATTATGAGCAAGGATTATCTTGGTCTATGGCAGTGCAAGCTTCGTTACCGCACCCCTGACGAAGTGCTTGAGGTCGCAAGAAAATACAAAGAGCTTGGCATAAAGCTGGACGTTATAGTTATCGACTTTTTCCACTGGCCATATCAGGGCGACTGGAGATTTGATGAGAAATACTGGAGCAAAGAGGCAGTAAAGGCAATGACAGATGAGCTGCACAATATGGGAACTAAGGTCATGGTATCCGTTTGGCCTTCAGTAGATAAGCACAGTGAAAATTATTATGAAATGGAGCAGAAGGCGCTCATAAGCACCACTGATGTAGGCTCGGTGCAGACTTACGATTATGAGGGCGACTGCGGCACAGTAGACTTTTTCAATCCCGAAGCACAGGAATTTGTTTGGAGCAAGTGCAAGCAGAATTACCGTGACTTGGGCATTGACCTTTTCTGGCTGGACAATTCCGAGCCTGACAGCACCAAGTACGATTTTGAAAATTACCGCTATTATACCGGACGTGGTTCAAAGGTAGGCTGCGAATACCCGAAGAAATATGTTGAGGCATTCTATAACGGACAGGAGGCTGAGGGAGATCACGAAGCGGTAAACCTCTGCCGCTCTGCTTGGGTAGGAAGCCAGAAGTATAGAACTCTTGTTTGGACAGGCGATATTCAGTCCAACTTTGAATCCTTTAAGGATCAGGTCATTGCAGGTCAGAACATGGGTCTTGCAGGTATACCTTGGTGGACGACGGACATTGGCGGATTTATGACAGATAACTGGGATGACCCCGATTTTACGGAGCTTCTTATACGCTGGTATCAGTACGGTGTATTCTGCCCTATCCTGCGTATGCACGGAAACCGTGGTCCTGACTGGGATATTCCAAAGCTTGATGACCGTGATTTTGGCGGCGGGTATCTTTATACAGGTCACCCCAACGAGCTGTGGAGCTACGGTGATAAAGCCTATGAGATCATGAAAAAATGGCTGGATATACGTCTTTCAATGAAGGACTACATTGCGGGACTTATGGAGGAAACGGCGAAAACAGGTGCTCCGCTTATCCGTACGATGTTCTTTGAGTTCCCCGACGACGAAAAGTGCTGGGAGCTTCCGGAACAGTATATGTTCGGCAGCGATTATCTTGTAGCCCCTGTGCTTGAGCTTGGTGCAAGAGAGCGCAGCGTATATCTGCCAAAGGGCAAGTGGGAGAGCCTTTCCGACAAGAAAGTATACAACGGAGGTCAGACTGTGACCGTACCTGCACCACTTGACATTATGCCTGTATTTAAAAGACTTGGATAAGGGCAAAAAGCTTTGTTAAAATAGTAATACAGAAAGGAAAGAGATGCCCATATGAATTACAGAAAAACGCTGATCGCCTGTTATACGGGATTTGTCACACAGGCGATAGCTGCAAATTTTGCACCGCTGCTGTTTCTTACTTTTCATAATAATTACAATATTTCTTTAGGAAAAATAGCGCTTATCTCATCTGTATTCTTTATCACGCAGCTGATAGTGGATATTTTGTGCGCACGTTTTGCAGATACTATAGGCTACAGAAAATGCGTTGTTGGTTCGCAGCTTCTTTCGGCGGTCGGACTTATCGGACTTGCTTTTCTTCCGCAGGTCACAGCTGATCCGTTTACTGGAATAATTATCAGTACAATACTCTACGCCATAGGCAGCGGTCTTACAGAAGTGCTTGTCAGCCCTATCGTTGAGGCTTGTCCGTTTGAACACAAAGAGGCGGCAATGAGCCTGCTGCACTCCTTTTACTGTTGGGGTGCTGTTGGAGTTATACTGCTTTCAACGCTGTTTTTCTCGCTTTTCGGTATAGAAAATTGGAGAGTGCTATCCTGTATATGGGCGGTTATTCCACTGTGTAATGTGTTCAATTTTGCGGTATGCCCTATCGAACACCCCACAGAGGACGGCAAGGGTTTGAGCATCGGCAGTCTGCTTAAAGTTCCGCTGTTTTGGCTCTCCATACTGCTTATGATATGTGCAGGAGCGTCGGAGCTTTCAATGGCGCAATGGGCGTCTGCCTTTGCAGAATCGGCATTGGGGCTTTCCAAATCAATGGGCGACATCACGGGTCCTTGTATGTTTGCCGTTACAATGGGCATAAGCCGCTCGCTGTACGGAAAATATGGCGAAAAACTTGATCTTATGAAATTTATGATAGGTTCGGGGGCTCTTTGTCTTGCTTGCTATATTACAGCATCTTTGTCGGAGATACCTCTGCTGGGACTCGTCGGCTGCATAGTGTGCGGTTTTTCGGTAGGAATAATGTGGCCCGGAACGATAAGCATCTGTTCTGCAAAAATACCATCAGGAGGCACGGCTATGTTTGCTCTGCTGGCAATGGCAGGAGATATGGGCGGAGCACTCGGCCCTGCTATCGTTGGCAACATTTCGCAAAACGCAGGAGATGACATTCAGAAAGGACTGCTTGCAGGCTGTGTATTTCCAGCAGTACTTGTTATCTCTGTACCCTTTGTCAAAAAGCTTAGCAGATCAAGCAGAGCATAAAATAAGGCGTTACCGATCTAATTGAAAGGTAACGCTTTTTTATTGCAATATAGATATTCGATATGATCGAATTTTTACATTTGCTCTGTTATTCGCCATACCAACAAACTCTGTCATACTTTACCGTGTCATCATTAAATGTCGCTTTTGCAATAATAGTATTTTTCTTATTTTTATTTATGCTAATATTGTTCCATACAAAAACAGTATCATTGCTATTTGGCAATTCGCTGCGTTTTATTATGCCAAGTGACCTGCCGTTCACGATAAGCTCAATACTTTGTGAATTTGAATATATCTTTATAAATGGTACATTGCAAGGTCTTACGTTATGACGGCGCTCAGTAATGTAGATAGTTTTCTTACTGCTCCATACAGACCTGTAAAAGAAATACGCATCTTTGGGTATGCGTTCTCTCGTGCATAGACCTTTATCATTCTGTCCTATCGTATCGCCCTCTTCACGACCACTAGAAGGAAAATCAAACATACACCATACAAATGCTGCCCAAAGATATTTTCTTGCAGAAAATTGGCGCCAAGCAATTTCGTGAAGCTGTGACTGATAATTTTCATAATGACGAGCTCCATTTGGGTCAATATCATTCAACCAGTCTATGCCGTCCTTGTGCTGTGTTAGGGCTCCGCCACCGCCGTATTCAGAAATGCATATCGGACGTTTTTCCTTTGAATTATGGTATAAGTCAAGCCATTCACCGAAATGTTCTGCATCGCCTGCTTCCTTATACCAACCGAAATAACGGTTATACCCTACGACATCCGCGGGGAGCTGCAAAAATCTGCCATAGAATTGATTATCTGCATAAGTTTTCAGTCTTGTGTTGTCCTCCTTGCAGGCGAGCTCATAGAGCTCTTTGTATAAAGCAAAAATTTCATCAGACATTTGGTGAAGTTCATTAGATATTCCCCATAAAATGATCGATGGATGATTGTAATTCTGCCGGATAAGCTCAAGAAGCTGCTGTTTTGCATTTTCTGCAAAGCCATCTGCAAGAATGTGGCGTTCGCTTTCATCCGGAGACATTTTGTTTATGATCCCTATCTCTGTCCAAACACAAATACCGAAAACGTCACATAGTGAATATTCCTGACTGCAATGCTGATAATGAGCCATTCTTACAGCGTTGCAACCCATATCACGAATAATTCCATAATCACGTTCACGTTGGATATTTGTCATTGCCCAGCCGCCTTCAAAGCTGTCTTGATGATAGTTCACACCTTTAAGAGGATAAGCCTTTCCGTTAAGAAAAAAACCGTCCTCAGGGTCAATATGATATGTCCTTATGCCAAAATTTTCGGATACCATATCTACTGCTTTGTCCCCATAAAATAGGGTGACTTCGGCACGATACAGACAGGGAGAGTTTACACCATCCCACAACTGCGGAGCAGATATTTTTTCCGAAAGTGTAAGCCTGTCGCTTTCTGTCTGTCCACACATCTCTGCAACAGGCTTTCCGTCCGGGGCAAAAATTACAGCCTTTGCCTCTATGTTATTGGCGGAATCAAGCTTTATCAGTACATCAATGTCTGCGTTGTCTGATGTAATATTATGTGGTGTGATGTAGACTCCGCAGGAACCACTGTCCTCCAGTGCAATGTGAACAGGTTCGGCGGCAATTAATTTAACTTCTCGGTATAATCCACCCATTTTTGTAAAATCGCCCTGTTCAGTAATTGGAGCAATGTAATTTGTGGGTGAATTGTCAACGAGGACTGCAATATTGTTTTTCCTGTCATAGTGTACATGATCCGTTATGTTTATGCGAAAAGCCGAATAGCCTCCATCGTGTTTTCCGGCAAAAAAGCCATTCACAAACACTTTAGCTGTAGTGTTGGCTCCCCCAAATTCAATGTACAGTACCTTGCCTTTGTATTTTGCCGAAAGCTCCAAATCTCGGCGGTAACAGGTCAGCCCTTGATAATAGTTGCTTGTTACACTATCAGTCGCATTAAAAGTGTGAGGCAGGCAAATCTTTTCCCATGAGCAATCGTCAAATTCGGTGGTAACTGCATCATTTTCGCTTATTCCTAGATTGCATATCTTGGCAAAGCGCCATTCGTTGTTAAGTTCTATTTCAGTTCGCATAAATGTTTTTCCTTAAATCACAATTAATGTATGTTGTTTATCTTTCGGATCATTCCATTATACCCTAAATTAAAATATAGTTAAGAGAGGACAATGCTAATAAATACACTGTGGCTTAGCATTTTATCAGTCATGATTTCATATTTCCAAGAATGAATATAATGGGAGAATATTTTGTGTTTTCAAATCTGAAAATACCTGTAAGTTCATTGATGCTTCTACATACTGAACACTATATATAAAGTTTTATTGACAATTTCGCCCTAATTTCTAAATATTACTTGCTTGATTATGACTTACACTTGAAACCTGTGTAAACTCCAACAAGGAATATTATACTACAATTTGTACAAAATTTCAATACTACGCAACTAAAAATCTAAAAAACGCACTAGATTTTTGAAATATACACTACGTCGGTGTATATTCGCTTTCAAGCATACTTGGGAACAGCGTAAGCTGGGGGATATGTGGCGAACATATACAGGATTGTCAGGTAAAACAAGAGATGATTTTGGCCACGGACAGACTCGATTTGTGACCTATATGAATGTTTTTTCTAATCCAATTTGTAATTCTGAAATGACCGAGCCAATAGAAATTGATTCAAAGCAAAATGAAGTTAAAAACAATTATAGAAAAAGTACGCGCTGTTGACAAGCACATCGTTATATGTTATAACACACAAGAAAAATTTATAAAATAAAACAATCTGCCTATCACATACATAAAAACATAATCAAACACTTAGAGCTATAAGCTCGTACATATTATCAGGCACGATTTAAAACAACAGGATAACTATATCCTGTTGCCAAATCGTGAATCTGAAATATGTGCGAGCTTTTTTGTTTGCATAAATTACATATATAATAACAGAAACTTGAAAATAGAATAGGAGGTCTGATAGCGTGAAAAAACTCATCACTAGATCCTGCGAAGAAATAATGACAACTGTGTATTAATCCCCGAACAATATTATTTACACTTTGTTTACAAAATGTAATCGTTATCCTAAGCAGCCAGCTTAACAAAAGTTGGGAACAAAGTGGCATAATGTTGATACAAAATAAATGGTGTCGAAAAAAATGGCACATTATAATTAAAAACACATATTTACAAGGGAGTAGGATAATAATGAAAAAGAACATTGCAATAACATTTATACTATTAGCTACCATAGCATTGACTTCTTGCAAAGGAAATGAAAACAATAGTGTTGCAGACAGCTCAAACCAAGATTATAACACCAGTTCACAAATAACCACAAGTGTTGAAAATGAAACAGAAAATACAGAAACATCACCCGTTAGCGAACAAAATACACAAACGACAGAGGAACATGGCACATATACCTCATATGAAATTCTGTCATTCAGTGCAATACAAGGTGCAGTGATCACTGACCTTGAATACAACGACAAAGGATATCTTTCAAGGTGTTCATATTCATACAAATGTGAGGCTTGTGGAACCGTACAGACCGGTGTTCACAATACATATTCGAGTGATAGTAGTTCATTTATATGTCAAAATTGTGGTAACAATCAAAAAGTTGAAGTCAAAGCAATAGAAGATTGGGTTGAAATCCCATACTAAATATATCATTTAAGAAAGAAGATGTTAAACCATGAAGCAAATCGTATGTGAAGTTTGCGGCAGCAATGAACTGGTAAAAGAAGATGGCTGCTTTATATGTCAATATTGCGGTGCTAAATACTCAACCGAAGAAGCCAAACGCCTTATGGTGGAAATCAACGGTAAAGTAGATGTATCAGGAAGTAAAGTTACAGTTGACAATACCTCTTTCGTAGAACGTTCACTTGAAAATGCTCGCCGTGCAAAAGCTAAAGAGGATTGGGAAGAATGTGAAAAATACTACAATATGGTCGAGCAATATGAGCCGACAAATATCGAGGCGATTTTTTACTCAAGCTATGGAAAAGCAAGAATGGCACTTGTAGATTCTGACCGCTTTAAAAGAGAACAGAAAATTAAAGTGTTAAAAAATTCGATATCTGTAATTGATGACAATTATGACAACTCACCTGATAAATATGAAGAAAACAAAGTCTTGATTCAAAATATTAATGCTGATCTGCTTAGTATGATGAATAGTTCTTTTGTAATGAACACCGTAAACAACGGCAATTATACATCAAATGACAGTAGCTATACATTTGATATGTTTATCGAAATATCGTTAGGAATGATCGAATCTATTGAACATATAATAGGAGTTATAACTGATAAAAAGAAAACAATATATCTCTGGCAAATTTTAAGGCAACAATATAGTTACATCTATTCAATTTACCGCAGAGCGTCATATAAGTATAGACAAAGGTCACGATGGTTAGATGCTATTGCAAATATAGATAATCAACTATATAGACTTGACCCATATTATCACGCCCCTGCACTTAAATCAAATACTAATTCAGCAAAAACTACAATACTTTCTATTGCTTTTATCATTGCATTCACGATCGTGGTCGTTTTGTACTTCTATTTAACTAACCTATAACTCAGTTGACAACTATGCTCTCCATTTTCCTGCATAAATTCCCCTCCTCTGCAAATAATATTACTGCAATTTTGAAAAAACAACGGAGGTCATAAATATGAAAGCAACAGGAATTGTCCGCAGGATAGACGATCTCGGCAGAGTTGTCATACCAAAAGAAATCAGACGCACCATGCGTATCCGTGAGGGCGACCCCCTAGAGATCTACACCAACCCCGACGGCGAAGTCATCTTCAAAAAGTATTCCGCAATAAACGAAATGTCCGAAGGAGCAGCCCAAGCCGCCGACGTGATCTCAAAGCTGGGCGGTGCACCCGCCGTGGTGTTCGATAAGGACCACGTTGTGGCAGTGTCAGGCGTGCCGAAAAAAGAGTATTCACAGCGTCGCCTCTCCCCTGCCCTCGAGGAGCTGCTTGAAAGCCGTAAGTCATTCGACTATACCGACGCAAACGCCGAACCCCTCAGAGCCGTGGAAGGCATCTCCGCCCACGCCCTCACCGTCGCACCTATCCTCACAAACGGCGATATCACAGGTGCCGTAGCCTTCATGGCGTCAGACGATAACGAGCATTGTACCGATAAACAGTCCATGCTCGCCAAAGCCGCCGCCATGTTTCTTGGCAAACAGATCGAAGAATAATATAAAGGACTGCCGCCTGACCGCAGCAGTCCTTTTTTCTGTACTGTTATATCAACCATTGCCCCACGTCATAAGTTTCCATTCGCCGCCCTCAGAACGTGCAAGCCACCATTGCCAATTAGTGTATTCAAAATCCTCATTCCAACCTCCACCACCGTCTTTCGATGAGTGAAAATTGCTTGTAAATCCAATGCACTGAGTAAATACCTCACCCTCGTCATGATTTTTCTTAAAAGCATTCATCCACTTGATGTTATCCTCGTTGCAGCTATCATCACCCTCATAAGAAATGCTGTGCATCTCACAACCGTCCCAAGTGTCAAAGTCCTTTAGTATGACCTTGATAGCAGCTTCCATGTCCTCCTGCGAGTAAATTTCCGAAGTCCCGTAGTCTATCCTCAAGTCCTTGACCGACCCACAGCCAACAAGACCTACCCAATAGACCACCGCCAAGAGTATCCCAAAAACCTTTTTCATAACGTCACCCCCCTAATTTCTCAGCCGTCGCCAGATCTAAATCAGTATATCTTATGAGCATTGTATCATACTCTACCGATATAGTCAAGTATAAGCCTATTATCACACATAAAAAGCAGCCAAACTCCATTGATAAAAAACTCTTCCCTAATATCTATACTCCACAATATTCGAGTTAGCAAAAACTAATATCAATACAGACATTATACTATATAAAGAGCAATGTCAAGCAACCAGATCATTGATTTTCCCAAAGCAAACTATACGGCTCTTCTATCCAATCAAGCCAATCAAGCCCTATCAAATTTGTTACAGACTTATCAGACATTTCGCCATTTGCCAAAATATAACCCGTGTGACCCTTTTCATCTGCATAAGCCACGAGCATATTTTTTATAACTAAAAAGCGATAACCGTCTGATTCAAATTTATCTACATCGCCTTTTTCATATGTATAATTGCTGTCGAATTTGCATATCAGCTTGTCGCCAATGTAGATATCCTTTCTTTCACTGTAATAAGTTTCGTATTCGCCAATTTCATCTCTACGCAAAATAGTTATAGCCGAACGTTCAATGTAAAATTTGTTATCATTCAGTTTACTGCTGCGATCACTGAACCTATTTACCTTGCAGATCATTCCCACAGGGAAAATCAATTTCAACGCACATATTACAGCAGCAAACAAAACTGTAATAAAAAACAGCGTAGGTCTGGGAGCAGATATCTCATACTGAAAAGTATCAAGCAATGCCATAAAACAAAGCGTCTGAAAAATGACTGTTGCCAAAAGCACATATATGTATTCCTTAAAAATCATGCTGTCTATGCTTATTTGGAGTTCATCATATTTGCCTAATTCAGCCGTTTTCAAAATAAATCCATATAACATAATAAAAATAGCAGTTATCAAAGCAAGCAAAATTACAGATAATAAGATATTGAATTTATTAAAATAAGACCTCGACTTAGTAATACTTTTTCTTAACACAAAAGCCAAGATAAACTGTATTCCCGAAATGTAAATAACATCTATAAAAAAGAACAACAGCATACCATATTTAAAGCCCATAAAATATACGATAGCTTTAACAAACTCTATAATTACAAGCCAAAGAATATCTGCAATAGCAATTTTTATTATCTGACTTTTGTTCATATGGAATTTTATAAAATAAACGCAAAAAAGCAAAAGATATATGGAAAACACAAAAAAATTATATATGACCCCAGTGAATAAACTTGCGATAACACCTTTCCCAGTATAAAAGCTTTCACATAAATAAGTCTTGCTGTAAGGCTCTATGATAAGTGCTAATACCTGCATAGCAATAAAACATAATAAAGGAAATATAGAGTCCTTTAAAATTTTCGTAAATCGCATATTTCCCTCCTATTTCTTTTCACATTTTTATAATGATAACCCTTTTTAACAGTACCAAATCAGCAGCATTTATTCCTCAGGCTTATATACTTTTACTAAATTGTAAGAATCATCAAACAAAGTTATCCTGCCGCATTTTTCGCAATGCCAAACATTATAGCGAGGATATGGGATATCCAAAACGTGTATGTATTCGTTTTTCTGTATCTCACACCACTCCCTGTCTGAATAAACATAATATTCCGTATCGTTAGGGTCAAGCTGATTTGTAAGCATATTTCCACATCGACAGTATACCCTCATTTTCATCTCTCCCATCTATCATATAAACAACAGACCAGATCACTTTTATTCTTCCGGCTTATATACTTTTACAACCTTATTGTTTTTGAACAAATATACCCTGTCACATTTTTCACACCTCCACACATCATATTTCGGATCAGGGACATCTAAAAAATATATCCACCCCTTTTTCTCAAATTCAGACCATTCACGGTCAGAATATACATAATATTCCGTATCATTTGGGTCAAGCTGATTTGTGAGCATATTCCCACATCGACATACAAATCTCATATTTTCCTCTCCCCTATTCACTCTTTATTATATATTTACCGTGATTCAAAATGACGGATAATGTATATCATCTTCAAGAACACCTCTGCCGACAACTTTATTTTCACAGTATACAAGAAAATTTGTCCCCGCAGCATAGTCCTTGTCAAGCAGTCCATACTTTACAAAAGAAAGTATCCCTTTCGAGGTGCATTTATCGACCTTTTCGATAGTGTATAAAGCTGCGGCTATCATCGGCGAAATTGCGATATCATTTTTATCTACAAAACACAGTATTATGACAGTATCTTCTATGATCCAAAAATTAGGGCGTTTGACTTTCTTCTGATCCCATACTATTTTATATTTTGCTCTTTTTTCGGGAACATAATGCTTGCTGACTTTAACATATGGGTGGTCGAAACTTCTTATAGTACGGATACCTATATGTGAAGAAACTGTATTTTCATATTTAATATCTGGCAGTGCGACCAAAGATGCATTGCATAAGGCATTTAACCAGAATTGCCTGCTGTCTTTTTTTAGTTTGATCTCGTGTCCGCACTTTGAACAAAAATCCGTCATAAAACGAAGTTCTCTTCTTTTGAAGTTTATTGGAATTATTTCTCCACACCATGGACATCTTGGTGCAAACATATCAACACCCCCACATTAGTTAATATGCATAGCGCATATTAATTAATTGATCTCCTTTATACCAAAAAATCATTTTTTCATAACACATATTTGAAGTTGAAGGATTGCCCTGCTTTCCAGGTACTTCAACCTTCGTAAGCTCAACATCGACTTCAACGTTGTCGTCAAAACCGTCATCGTCGGTATCAGGTTTCATATAATTGGGTTTAATGGGATTGTAGCCTGAATCAACAAGTAATCCGGACATTTCCTCAACATCTGAAAAACAATCGCTGTGCTATCTGATTTCTCCTAAGTGTTTGACAAATAGCTATTCCATTTATTCATATTACTGATTTTAGAATCTATTTTAGATAAAAAATTTGACTTTATAACTTTATCGACAGCAACATAAAAAGTTTCCGTCCTGTTGCCAATGTTATTATAATCCAGCATATATTTTTCTTGTGTATCGGTATTGAAATAGTAAATAAATTCATTACCATTTTGCTGATAAACCCATACCAAATATTCATTGGGATTTATATCATAGCAAAAATAATAACTTGGCAGATAATTGGTATAGTCCTCAAATCCAATGGCATATCTAATCAAATGCTCATTTTCATCGGATATAATCATAGTTTTATCAGGTTGCCAACCTTTATTGCTTTCAATAACTTTGATTGAAATTAAAACATTATTATCAGTTTCAATTTTTTCATTAAACAGTGTTTTTTCATTCTTACCCAAACCAACAATAATGCCTGAAATAATTACTGCAGAAATAATAATGCCGATAACTACCAATACTTTTTTCATACTAAACCTCAATTAGCTAAGTCAAAATAATAATCGCAAAATGCACTTGCAAAACCATATATCATATTTTCAGTTATTAAATTACAAGTAGATGAACTATACACGCAACCAGCAGAAAGAAAATCCATAGGAGGTCTAATATATGATGTAGCAAGTATTTTCAAATCAGATCGTTCATTTGAACCTGTAATATTATATATAAAATCAGAAAATCTTTGCTTGTTGTTCATTTTTATTAAATAATTGTTAAGCAATTCATTTAAGTCCATATTGGGATTATCTTTATACTCATAGTATAAATTAACTGCATCTGCATCAACAATTACATCACTAATTCCGTAATGTGAATTCGAACGATTACCTAAATATGTACTCATTTCCTGATATGCGGCTTCTATACTCATATTATGCGCATAGTATTGATCTTTTCCATATAAAATATCTTGATCTATCACTTGTTGTAAGTCCCCTGCCCAACCAGCCATATCATTCATTGAACCATAATAAGTAGAATAAATGGATTTAATATCATTTTTTTCAAAATAAGCATTCATAGTTGCGGCAAGATGTTTTAAATCATACTTTTCGTTCGTCAATGGATCAAAGAGTTCTTCCACAGCATTATCATCTCCAAAGAAGTAATTATATACATCAATATTGTTATCTTTAACATATGCTATAAAATTCTCATTTATATTACCAGCTGTAATGTTCCACTTTGTGCCAATGTATTTAGTGCTGCGTAAAAATTCTAATACAAGTGTTATTTCATCGTCTTTATTTCGTAAATTATTATCTGAGCAGTAATTCTGAGCATATTCACATAGTATATCCAAATATGGAACAAACGAATACACTAATGGATTTAAATCACTTGAATCTACCGTCCCATCCCCATCTGTATCCGGATCAGACGGATCCGACCACATATGATGATAGTATTTGAACGTTGAAGGATTGTCCTGCTTGCCAGGTATTTCAACCTTCGTAAGCTCAACATCGACTTCTTCATTGTCATCAAGGCCGTCATCATCCGTGTCAGCTTTCATATAATCGGTATTAACAATTTTGCAATTTGAGCTTACAATAAGACCGCTCATTTCTTCAATATCTGTAAAACCGTCACCATCAGTGTCTGTTTCTCCAACAAAGGTCTTAGGACCTATTTCATTGCAGCTTTGATTTATTTCAGCAGCGGTTTTAGCAGAGTATACCTTGCCGCCTGTCAGCTGTGCATAACCTATCAATGCAGCTGTATTAAAATCACCAATACAGAAAAAGTAAATAGGTATCTTGTTATTAATTGCAAGCTTAAGAAATCTACTGTCAACTGATACACTGCTGTCAGTAATAAAAATAATTTTAGAGTTATACCCCATAGCCTCATCATTGAGTATAACTGCTGCTAAACCAATTCCATAACTAGCATTAGCAGTTCTGCTGTAATAAATCGGATCCCATTTCAACGCACTTTTGACACTCGTAAAATCGGTGTTCATTCCACCAGCATTCTGGTAGGTCAAAAAGCTCATAATATCTGAATCCGACATTGAGTCTACAATATTACTAACTATAAGTTCATTTCGATTTGCGTTATTAACATTATATATATTTGAACTTTTTGATATTAATACAGTTGCATTTGGAATATGCTGGCCTTTTGATTCGTTTATTTTAGTATAAATATTTTGCCATGCTCTATACCATTCTTTTCCGCCAACGATCATATACTTACTGAAATGCGTAGTTTCCACACTTACAGTAAAGTTCTCTTCATCAAGCACCGTATCCAGCTCGACGAAATTGTCATTTGCTTCATCATACCATAAAAACAGTAGGTTGTCAAACTCAGTATCACCAAGCTTAGACTTATCGATCACATATGTAAGCGTAGCCTTATCAAACTGCGAAGTCGTTTTGATTTCAAAAGGCTCGCCCACAAGACCTACAACCTCTGAGCAGAGTATATCCTTGTTCATAATGCTTTCAACAGTAGTGGCTTTCTGGAGATTGCCCGTACCCTCCATAGACACACGAACTTCGGTAACGGCACAATCCTCGTTTTCAACCTTGTGAATAAAGGTCTGGAAACGCTTTTCATCACCGTCAAGAACTCCGTTGCCATCGGTATCGGGATTCAGCGGATCTGTTTCAAAGTAGATCTCGTCACCGTCCTCAAGTCCGTCATCATCGGTGTCAACCTTGAGCGGATCAGTTATGTAAGTGTTGATCTCCTCGCCGTCATTAAGTCCGTCGCCGTCCGTATCATCATTATAAGGCTCTGTACCAAGTTCATACTCCTGAAGATTTGTTAATCCGTCTTCATCAAAATCCTCATCGCAGTCAAGGACGCCGTTGTCATCGGTATCGGGCTTTGTTGGATCTGTTCCAAGCGTTAATGCCTCGTATCCGTCAAGAAGTCCGTCACCATCTGTGTCAGGATTGTACGGGTCTGAGCCGATTTCCTTTTCAATAAGGTTAGGCAAACCGTCCTCGTCTGTATCGGCAAGGTACTGCCAATCGTCCATTGTCCAGCTGAGTTCTTCGCTCTCTGTGCCAACTAATTCAGCCCATGAACTGCTGTAGTTGATATTAGCTCCATAACCGTCGATAACAACATTCTGTGCAATGATAAGTCCATTCATATTGAAATTGTCGCAGTCTATGGTAACAGTTCCGAACGGAGCATAGATCAGACCGTTTACAGTTGCCTGACTGTTTGAGATATCAATATCGCCGAATTTTGAATAGATAACTGTATTATTTCCGTTGAGATTTCCGCCTGTAAGATCAACGTCCGAAACAGCACCCACAGCGTCATTCAAGCTGATATTGCCGTCTAAATTCAGTCTGCCTGTTACATAGATCGGGTCATTTATATTCACATTCATATCGGAATATGTGTAATCCTCGTCGTATGTATCACAGCCTTCAGTGAAATACTTGCTTGTCAGCTTGGTGTGAATGAGTATCATATCTTTGTTGACATCAAATACATCTTCGGTTTCTTACTCTGCGTTGTCTTCATCAGTAATATCGTCAGCATCTGTAACAGTACCATTGATATTAGGATATTGTGCAGTTGTCGAGAAAACTCCGTTTGTGTAAGCATTACCGTTTAAGGTGAAGCTGTCTGTATTGACAGTAATGCCTGCGTCTTCATCAGCGGCAAAAACAGCATAAGGGTACTTTGCTGTTTTCTCAGCAGATGCGGGCATAACCGCAGCTGCACTTGCGGTCATAGCTAAAGCGAGTGCGCCGGACAACATTCGTTTCAATCGTGCCTTTGTTTTTGTTTTAAACATTTCTTTTACGTCCTGCGTCTAATTTGATCCAACACACTCTATAGACTAACTTAGATTTTCTCATCCGCTCTATAGAGTTGCTTGGACTTTATTATACACCAAAGTTCAATTGTTTGGAAGTCGTGGATTTATTTTACGCTTACAAAAAATAAGGCGAACATCTACTATCCGCCTTAAATAAAGTATTCAATTTAAAGTAGTTCTGCCAGATCGTCTCTGCCGTATGCTTTCCAATAATCTTTTAGGTCATAATCACCGCTTTTGAAGCTACCGTCTTTAGCTTTTATTTTATCAAATTTTAAATCGGTCTTTGCACCGCTATCAATTAAAAGCTTAACATTTTTCTTACTGGCATATACTGCGTTTTCAAGTATGTTTTCTGGAATATCTGCACCGTTTTCTATAATAAGTTTTAAAATTTCATACTTACCCGACAATGCAGTACTTAGAGGCGTAGATTCATTTTCACCAACTGCATTCACATCAACATTTTTATCAAGAAGGTATTTTACTATGTCAACATCTCCGCCTGCAACAGCATTGATTAAATCTGTACCATCAAAAACCTTTCCGCATTCTTCAAAACATTTAACGCTTTCCAAATCAGAATTTGAAATATCAATTGCTGAAAAGGTATAACCCTCTGCAGATAGAAAATCTATAATATCCTTATTATCATATGATAATGAAGTTCCAAGAGATTCCGATAGGTATTCTTCAGTTATTCTTGCCCCACGGCTATTTGCATAATCATACAGTAATTTAAAAAGTTCTAAATCATCGTACAAGGCAGCAGATTTTAATTGATACAATCCACTTGCTTCTCCTACATCATTCACTACCATATAAACATTATTATCGCATAAATATTTACAAGCTTCATAATTATCATATCCTGCAGCAAGTTGTAAAAGAAATGCTTCAGAACGATCCGTTAAATCTATTTCATTTGTTGTTACAATGTAATCAAGCATTTCGCCATTATTCGTTTGAACTACTCTTTGCAACATTCCGCTATAAATTTGTGTATTGTACATATCGCATACAGTTTCACATTGTTCTGGTGTACCCCAATATGCTAAAAACGTTGTAATCAACGTTACATCATCTTCATTATAATAGTTTGAATTTTTTGAGCATTCTTCAACAGCTTCTTCCGATTCTCCTAAAATAGCTAATTCGCAGGCTTTAGGCAAACCACTTTCTTTACCTGCTTCTAACAATTTTTCCAGCAGAAATTTACTGGAATACGGGCTGGCTAATAGTTGTTTATATGGACTTTCTCTTTTATGCTCTTTAGTGTTTGCAAACAGTTCAGGATACGGTTGTGCACCCGCTTCAATCAATAGTTTAGTAACTTGATAATTTCCGTATTCTGAACCGCCACCCTCATTCTCAAGCGCCATATACAAAGCGTCATGACCAACTTCATTTTTTTCTGTAAGATCCACATCATCACTTGTCAGTAGAGCACGCATTGCTTCAACTCGTGCATTATATGCTAAATCCCAAATTATATTATCATTATTGGGATCAGCCCCCTTTCCCAATAAATATAGCATACTTTCATATGGATCATCTGCATATACCGCTACATTAAGACACTCGTTCAATAGATCCTGACTAATTTTATTAGCTTCAAAATATTCATCAAGAAGTTCAAAATTGCCAGTTCTTACAGCACTCTCGACCGTATTAGTCACATCTGAATCCCCAAAAAGTTTATCCTTTGTATGGCTAGATAAACCGCACCCCGTTGACAAAAGCATAACTCCAGACAAAACTAATGCTAATATTCTTTTTGTCATAAATAGAACCTCCTTGTATTAACTCAACTTGCTCTTAAATTTTTTACTCTATTTACTACAAATTCGGTACTGAATTTCAACCCTTGCCACCTTTTTTCGATTCCTCATTTTTGAGTGCATCATCTATCTCAGAATCCATAGGTTCCGTTTTATTCAAATATTGCAGATTATTCACGTCAAGATATCTTTATGCCCAATCTTCGATTTTCTCTTCAATGCCTGAAGTATTATTCTTTGGCATAATATCACCCCATAGAATATAATTAATTATAGTGCCATTCACTATTTTTGTATTTTGAATTTGTGGTTATTATATCATATCATTGCACTAATTTTTTTAGCATTCAGACTGTATGTTCGTAGGATTCTTTGCTTTTAGCCGGTGCCTTTGAGAAACTAAAAAAGTTTATGCACAATATGACAAAACCCTTCTAATGTCTAGAAGGGTTCTATGTCTTGCTGATACCAAATGGATGCTCAGTTCAAACATCCAATTTTACGCTGCCAATCAATCTTCGTTATACTCATCTATCATTCTGCAGTACTCTTTTTCCTCGCAGTCAATATAATCCTTAGCGAACTGCTCCGCTTCTTCGAGACTGTTTTCCAGCAGTTCAAAATCCACAGTAGCCGAAAAAATATCTATCTCAAGCTGTTCGGACTCATCTGCAAAAACTTCAATAGTAAAACCCTCACAACGGACATCATTTCCATCCTTATCCTCCCGAAGCAGATCACTGTCGGGAGTTATTTTTACATGAAACCCTTTGTATTTCAAACCGCAAACCTCCTTAAAATTTCATCTGAAAATCATCAATGTCGTAATATCCATCATAATCTTCCGCACAATATTCTTCGTCAAATTCATCATTTACCATATGTTCAATCTGCAGTGAATTTTCCAAAGCTGTCTGAAGATAACTTTTATCTAAACCGTTTTCTCTATACCCCTGCAAAATCGTATTGTAATACTGTCTACTCGGAGGAGCGATCTCTCCTTGGTTCATCAGATACGCCATACCCTCAACTTCTTTGCCGTCCAGCTCAAAAGACATTTTTTCTTGCCTGTAAAGTCTCGGATAACCCTCATAGCGATTTAAAGCTGGCAAATCTCTGTCGTCAAGCTCCCAGATCAGAACAGGAACGCTTGCTCCTTTTTTCGGAACAATAGTCGCAACGCCTCTGAATTCCAACTCAAAATCCTTAATCTCAGATGTTCCCGCAACCCTTGAATGCGGACATCTGTATGCCATCTGTTGCAAATTAATGTTGCTGCCGTATGCAATATATAACTGTTTGTTTTTCATCTTCGACCTCCGATCTACATAGCCATTTCTATGTCTAAATCTTGATCTTCTTCAAAGCCCTCACATTCGCTCTCTGTCGGCTCAGAAATCTCATCGGGTACATTTTCGTTTAACTCCCGAATCTCGCTTACAGGCTCAACACGCTGCTCACGGGCGGCGATACGCTCCTGTCTGAGCCTTTCTCGCTGAGCTATGGCTTGCTCGGGATTTTTCCAAGCAATATTGCCCTCAAGATGAGAAAGCAAGTGTTTGCGGCAGTTCTTGAATTCCTGTCCGTTCAGTCCTATCCGGATAAGCCATGTTCTGAACGTATAACGAGGATTTTCACTTTGCGTTACCCGTGGGCTTGCAGATTTCTGCGTTAACGCCTGATTGCTGACCGCCAGAACCAGCGAAATATACGCCCTGAGCACGCCTGCATTCAGGCAGCTGTTGAAAGCTCTCACTTCAATATTGTTATCCGTAAAGACGGGATGTAAATTTAAACACCTGTACCGTGACGGATCGTAATGTGAGTGATAATCGGCGTCATCTCCGTACCAAAGCCGTTTTATGGTCTGTAAACTCGTCGGCTTTCTTCTGTTCAATTCTTCAAGAAAGTGCTTATCTACCTTTTTGCAATAATTCCGTTCACGGTTTGAATCTACCTGTAAAGCCTGATACAGCATATCCTCCTTGCTTGCAAAAATATTTACAAGATTTCTAAGCTTTTGCGCGTCATACGGAGAAAAATCAATGTGAATATGAATTCCTGTGGACTCGTTGCAAATGCCTCCGCTTCGGCGAATAGAACGAACGACCTCCTGAAGCGTCGGCATATCCTCGTATTCCATAATCGGAGTTACAAGCTCCACAGAATACAGCTTTGAAGCCGAAGAGCCGTTCTTCGTTGTACATCGTATACTTGCGTCGGACATGATCTTCCATGTTCTGTTTTTACTGTCTTTAACATCATATCTGTCATAACTGCCGCCGTAATGCTCCGGCGAACCGCCCAAAACCTTTGCCACCGCCTTTGCCGCTGACGATCTTGTTAAGCCGGTGCATTCAATTTCAACTCCGTAACGTTGGTTTTTTATTCCCTCAAAATTTTTCGCCATTTAATTTTCACCTCGTTTCCGAAAAAAACAGCCTGCAGATTTCTCCGCAAGCTGTTTTCACATTATTCAATTTCCGTTCTGACTTCATACCCGCCCTTGAAGATCACCAGTATTTCGGTTTTACTTAAGACTTTTACACATTCGATGAGCTTTCTGATCAACACATTATCAAAGGTTTCCAACTCGAATTTTTCATGCTCTATCATGTCCGTGATCTTATCAAGCTTTTGCTGAGTTTCGGCAGAAGTTTTATTCTGCGATTTGAGCATTTCCAATCGTTCGCTTAACTCTTGTTCCTCGGCATAAAGCTTTGCAAACTCACTGTCAAGCTTGTCCTCGTCACAGCCGCCGGAAACTATCAGTCCGACCAGATCCGTTCTTGCTTGGTCGATCTCTTTCAGTCGCTTTTCAATCGAAAGTATTTCCTCCTGCCCCTGGCACTCCAACACCGATCCGATATTAGCTTTTAATATCCGAACAATATCGTCACGGCAGGAATAGTAGTTATTTATCGAACGAATAATTCCACGGTGCAGGTTTTCTTCCTTGATCGTAGGCGAATCGGGGCAGTATTTTTTACCGTGTTCCAGACGGCTGATACACCGCCAGACCACTTGCTTTTTCCCGTTTTTTGTCCATATTCTGCGCCTGTACGGAGTTCCGCAATTTCCGCATATCAACAATTCGGACAATGCATATTTTCCACTGTATTTTCCTTGCTCTGTTTTGGTATGATCGGATATTTTTCTTTTTGAACTTCGCCTTGCAATTTCCTGCTGTACTCGGTTAAAGGTATCACGATCGATTATGGGAGTATGATGATCTGTAATAAGATACATCGGGCGCTCTCCGTTATTTTTCACAACTTTGTGTGTAATGCAATCGACCGTGAAAGTTTTTTGCAAAAGTGCATCTCCCACATACTTCTCATTTTTCAGAATTCTCTGAATTTCACCCTTAGACCACTCACTTTTACCAGTTGCGGTAATTCTTTTTTGATTCATTAAGGTCTGAGCGATGTTATGTAAGGTATATCCGTCAAGATAAAGACTGAAGATCAACCGTACAGTTTCAGCCTCATTGGGAACTATCTCCGGCTTGCCGTCTGCACCTTTTTTGTAACCCAGCAGATATTTATACTGAAAGGACACCTTGCCCTCACGGTAGGCTTTTTCCTTTCCCCATGAAACATTTTTGCTTATGGATTCACTTTCAGCCTGTGCGAATGAACCGTACAAAGCAATCATAAACTCGCTTGTCATTGTCAGCGTGTTTATGTTTTCCTTTTCAAAAATCACGCCAATACCCAAGTCTTTAAGCTGTCGAACATATTCAAGGCAATCCACCGTATTTCGGGCAAATCTTGAAATTGATTTCGTTATCACAAGGTCGATCTTTTTGTTTTTGCACATTCTTATCATTCGGTTAAACTCTGTCCTTTTCTTTGTCTGAGTTCCGCTGATCCCTTCGTCGGCAAAAACTCCGGCAAGCGTCCATTCCTTTTTTCGGTTGATCAAATCGGTGTAATAGGCGATCTGTACCTGATATGAATTCTGCTGTTCCTCTTGTTCTGTGCTGACACGGCAGTATGCGGCAACTCTTAATTGGTGATATTTATCACGGTTTTCCGTTGTCTGCACTTTCGCAGGGATTACCGTTACATTCGGAGCTGTGGACATTTTTGTCATTCCTTTCTGTGATATTTTTGATGTGTACTCCGTTGATAAATTCAACCTCTATGGTACAAAAATGGCTTATCCAGATTCGTGAAATACACGCTTTGAATAAGCCAATATCTAATGTATTTAATTGCTCGTGGTCTTTAAGAACAGCCTTGATTTTCTCTGTTTTTTGCGGACTGTCGCTGTAGGTACAGCAGTCGTATTTCATTTCGGCAAGCTTGAAGATCTCAGATTTTATTCTTTCAAAATTGATCTGAGATACATCGGTCATCCGATTTATCTCATTCTGCTGACTGACTATGTCTGATGTCGGGGAATATGTGCTGACCTCTCCGCCGCATTCAATTAAACTTGGGTTTGCAGCAGCAGAGTTCAGAACAGTGATCACTGCTCCCATTATCATCTGATCTGTCATGCGATATTCAAATTTAAAGCAGTCGGGGTTTTCACAATTCCAGTATTCACGACCCTTGCCGTTGGTTTTTCTGAAAACCTTTTCTCCGCATTCGGCGCAGTATGTAACCTTTCGGATTTCCGATAGGTCTTCTGAAATTGTGCAAAGTGAATTTGCTTTTCTCACTCGCTTTTCATTTGCTTGTCTGAAGATATCCTCATCGATCAACTGCGGATATTTGTCAGTTCCCAGATACTTTTCATTTTCTATGATCCGCTTGACCATGTTTTTGTTCCAATGATCGGAATCACTGTTGTATCGGATTTTTTCGGACTCCATAAGCTTTGCAATCTGCAAAAGACTTTTGCCATTAAGATATTCGCTGAAAATTGTTGCAACTGCGTAAACCTCTTTAGGCTCGGTGGTTATTTCGCCGTTTTTCATGCAGTAGCCGAATGGGATTACTCTGTTTTTGAGCATATTAATTTCACCTCCGAAAACAACAATACCATAAAGCCTTTGAAATAGCTATATCCAAAGGCAATAAATTTATGATGTAGAAATTGTCTATTTTATCTTCTCATTAAATTTTAAACCGCCGATTAAGTGAAATTCCAGCTCATGCTGATTTATCACAACGATCTTTTCAACTATGCCCTCAAACGTCGACTCGTCAAATTCTGTTATTGGATTACTTTGTTTTTCAAAAAAGTCTATCAGCATTTCTATTTGGTCAATTGTTTCGTCCTCGTCATCGGAACGGGTAAGCTTTTTCAGTTCGGCCTGCAGCTTATTGATTTTTGCTGTAAGCTCCGTAGTCTGCTCAATGTATTTTACCTCGTCCAGAAACCCTTTGGTTTTCAGTCTTGCAAGGACGTGTGTCTGTTCACGAAGCTTGGCGGTTTGCTTGTGAATGTCCATTACCTGAGTTTTCGGAGTTTCAGATCATGCAGCGCTGTTTGAAAAGGTACAAGGATTTGTTTGTAATTGTACCAAAGTTTATTGCATAATCTGATAAAAGCAGAGTGGATATTATCTTGATTTATTGGTTTTACCGAGCACTTTTCTATTTCATCGGTATGAAGTCTGCAAACCCAATATATTTTTCCTCTGCAATTTTTCATACGGAAAGTAGTTCCGCATTCACCGCATTTGATTTTCTTGGACAGTATATTACCGCGGCTTTCATTCCGCTTATTTTCACCCCGAAGACGTATTAATTCCTGCACTCTGTCAAATACATCTTTTGAAATGACGGCTTCATGACATCCGGTGTAATAATACTGAGGTAATTCTCCTCTGTTCGGCAAATTTTTACGAGGCAAAACGGTTGTTGTAAACCGTTTCTGAAACAGCTGATCTCCGATGTATTTTTCATTTTTAAGCATAACTCTCACGGTAGGTCCTGTCCAGTGGCATGATCTACCTCTTTTTCCAATTCCCATTTCATTTAACATCTGAGCGATTTTTTCACTTCCGTATCCGTTCAGATACCAATCAAATATTTTTCTGACTATCCGGGCTTCATCCTGATTTAAGATCAATTCACCGTTGACAAGTTCATATCCAAACACCGAGTTGCACATTTTCATTGTGCCGTTTTCCATTCGCTTTTTTATGCTCCACCGCATATTCTGCGAAATCGAAGTCGATTCCTCCTGAGCCAGACCGCCCATTATTGTTATCATCATTTCATCGGTCATATTAGCTGTATCGATATTCTCTTTCTCGAAAAACACCGTAATACCAAGAGATTTCAGTTCACGAACGTTTTTCAGACAATCTTTAGTGTTTCGGGCAAATCGGCTGATAGACTTGGTGTATATCCTGTCTATCCTCCCTTTGCGGCAATCTTTTATCATTCTCTGAAACTCGTCACGCTTGTCCTCACGGGTACCTGTTATACCCTCGTCGGCGTACAGATCGATCAGTTCTTCCGTTTCGGAGTTCTCAAAAAACTGACTGTAGTATCTTGTCTGAGCCATAAAGGAATTAAGCTGATCTTCGCTGTCTGAACTTACTCTGCAATATGCGGCACAACGGATCTTCGTATTTTGTTCTTCTGTGATTGTCGGCTGTATTACCGTTACTGTCGGCATTTCCTCACACTCCTTTCAACCAACAAGGATACCACAAATTTTTTAGGAATGGTATCATCAAACTCAATGAATTTCTTTGTCCGAATCTGTGCAGTTTTCATGTTTGTCTGCTTGCCCTGCCGCTGTGCAAAGACACATTGCGGTCATGCCGATAAAAGCTCCGACAAACAAGCCAATAAAAAATCCTAACATCTTAATACCTCCTTAAGCTGCATCTTTTGACGATACAAATTCTTTGTAAATATCTTCTGTGTTTCTGCGGTTGAAATTCTGTTTTTCGGTAGTTTCAAGAATTTCATCAAGCTTATCGGCAAACATTCTTGCCATAAAATCGCCGTATTCTGCTTGTCCGAATTTAGTCATCAAAATCCACTCCTATACTTATTTTCATTGCCTCATCGATTTTATTTATTATCCCGCTGTCCAATGAGCCTATATAGCTCCGAAGTCTGCTGCGGTCTATTGTCCTAATCTGCTCGGCAAGAATGACCGAATCTTTAGGCAGTATTTTTGAATTTCTTATGCAGATATGCGTAGGAAGCTTGTTTTTCTTAACTGTTGACAGCGGCAGAACCACAAGCGTGGGACTATGCCTGTTTCCGATATTGTTCTGAACCACCAGCACGGGACGAACACCGCCTTGCTCAGAACCGACTACGGGATCTAAATCTGCGTAAAAAATATCTCCTCGTTTGATCAGCATTTCATTTCGCCACCTTTTGCGGAACTTCAAAGCCTTTTTTGTTCCTAACGCAGTTATGAAACGGGCAGAAAAGAACATCAGCATTCTTGTCATACCACACACAACCATAACATGGGTGTTTGTTTGATAACCTGACTGTTGGTACAGGAATGTTTACTCCAAATTTATAAAAATCTGATTTCTCAGGAATATCGTTATCTTTCATATATCAGCCTCCTGACCTTTTATTTTTATATGTAACAGGCGGTCTGCAAAAGAATGCAAACCGCCTTATTAATTCGTTTTGCCTTCGTCTGATTCGTAAGTTTCAGACGAATTTCCGTGATATTTATCCTAGATACCCGTCACGGCGGAACATCGGGAACGATGAACAGCTTATTCATCTCATGAGCCTCTCACTCCACTATGGTTCTCATAGAGCCGCCCCCATTGCTTGAGTCTGTGGCTGGGCGGAAGTATCATTATCCTCCTGCGTTTCATCGCCTGCTTTGGTTGCTGTCCAAAGGTCTGAACGTCATATTGATCGCTCGCTCAACTGAGGTCGTGGCGTATGGTTCATGCGGCTGCCGAGATTTTATACCGGCCGCAGGATTAACGTTTTCCCGATGCTGTTATTCTGTTGTCAAGATTCTCAGGGATTTGGATCGCTCCTTTTTCCCTTTCACCTTGTAGCCGATGAGAACACCCTTTTTATGCGTTTGAAAATTGACTTCTTAAAATTTCAGCAATTTTATCAATTACGCGGGATATATTCGACTGATTTCTTAGTAAAATTGACGAAATTTCATTTTGAGTGTACCCGTCAAATATGTACATTGTAAAAGCTTCACGCCAGATTTCCGGCAAGGACATGATCTGCGAATACACTTCCATGTCCTCAATCTCATCGATCCAGCCATAACGATTGTTTGTCGAATAATCATCATAAACCGTCAGCGTTCTGCTGTTTGAATTATCAAACAGTCCAACTGTTTTTTCTCTGTAACGCCGATTGGAGTTGAAAACCTCACGGTCAAACTCATAAATTTCCGCTATCTGTTTCTCAGTCATCCCTGCTTTTCTGTACTCCTCAGCGGTTTTCTGCCACTGTTCTTTAAATTTCTTTTCCTCCAAGCCATGATTATAGCTCATATTTTTACCTCCGTTTTGATTTTTCGTTCTGAATCAAAACGAAGGCTTATGGGTATTTGGCAATAAAACATTGCCAATAATTAAAAATGGGCATAAAAAAGACCTTTCTGCTTTTAAAACAAAAAGGTCTATAAAGAAAAAGGAGTATAACTTT
>OICK01000157.1_pt1 | contig 35311 bp, 29 predicted proteins | sample 1581281 | NCBI WGS metagenome assembly OICK01 (sample SAMEA3882557, study PRJEB24775) | human gut metagenome | biome: human-associated habitat; feature: intestine environment; material: feces | place: Netherlands | collected 2009/2010 | reverse complement strand
GGCACTTTCGGCACTCCGGAGCGAGATCAGCCGCTTTCCGTTGCTGCGGTAGATCTTGACCAGAACTCCGTTTTCCCTTAGAGTCTCAACGCTTTCCAGCACCAGACGGGTAACCTTTTTGGGCGTGATGCCGAGGCTGCCGTCAGGGTCGATCTTCGCAGACAGTGCCGATGGTGAGCCGAGATATGTAGAATCGGCACGGAGCAATTCAGAGAAAAGATGTACGAGTTGAAGCGTTGAAATCCTAGAAGCACCGCTGCAAGTTTTGCTGTCCTCAAGCAGTTTCCAGACGTGATCTTCCTCCCCGAATTCGAGTTTCAAAGTCCGATCCGGGATGTCCCGGCCGGTGCAATGCAGCGAGGCAATGTTGGCAAGGCGAGAACTTTTCTGGAGAACAAAGGTTGAATCTGCCGCGCCGCTTAAGCCTGTCGAGCCGGAGATCATATTCATCGGATCGTCATCGTGCAGCTTCCGCAGGTGGTGGATCAAGAGGATTGCAATGTGCCGCTTGTCCGCAAGCTGTTTCAAAATCCCGATGTCCTGATAGTCATTTGCGTACAAATTGCTGTCACTGCCAGTGCCTCGAACGCGCTGCAAGGTATCAATCACAACGAGTTTTGTGTCAGGATGCCCTGTCAAGAACTGCTCGATCTGTTGTTCCAACCCGTGCTTGAGCGTGTCAGCCATGATCGCAAAGTGCAGAGTCGACGGCGCATCTTCCGTCAGGTCAAAGAGTCGCGTCTGGATGCGTTGGAACGAATCTTCGAGACTGAGATACAACACTTCGCCCTGTGTTGTTGCGAAATTCCACAGCGGCTGCCCCTGCGCAACGCATAAGCAGAGCCATAATGCCAGCCAAGACTTGCCGATTTTCGGTGCGCCCGCGAGGATATGCAAGCCCTCTGGAATGAGCTCTTCCACCAGAAAATACGTTGGTTCATACGTCCGATTTTGCAGATCTTCCGCATTGATGGTTTCCAGTTTGGTCATTTTTTCACTTCCTTTCCGTTTGCTATTGACATTCTGTGTTTCATGATTTAGACTTATAATTAGCCAATAGATTTGTTTTCTATTTTTAGACTAACATAATCCCAAACTATTGCCAAGACTAATTTATAATATAAATTTCTATAAATCTATTCTGAGGTGCAGTCATGTCTGATTTTCAGTGCAAATTTTATCTTCTGGACGGCGCGGAGACACTGGAATGCAAGGAAGGAAACGCTGAGTATGTCATAAAATTAGCAGACCGCCCGTTCCCGGACAGTCTGCTGTCGTTCGTGTATTATGATATCAATTCGTGGGAGCCGCGTTTCCATGAAGCTGACCGCGCATTGATGGAGTTTTATCAGTCGCGTGATGCAAAATGCCTGAAGCCGGTGCAAAAGCTTCTGGACGATTTTAAGGACGAGCATCCGTATTTTTTCTACCTGTGGCTGGATTGGAGCAACCGACTGAAGCAGGCGACGCCGGATTGCAAAAATCCGACGAAGCTGTTGCCGCACAAAGAACTGGCGCACGTCCCAAGCAACCTTGCGACCATGCAGCAGCAAATTCTGCGCCTGTTCCAGACGGTGCTGGACGCAAGTATCACCGACATGGACTTTTCTATTCGGGTGCAGGCGTATGAGCAGGCTCCATCTTTGCAGAAATTTGACTTCCAGCCGATGAAAATCTCGTTTGAGTTTGTAGACGAAAAGCAGTTCACCGAGGTGCTTTATCCGCAAAATATGTACGACCTGATCGACTTTTCTCTGCGCGAGTGCATCCGGCAAAGGATTGCGATGCGCACCTGCAAGAACTGCGGTAAATATTTTGCGCTCACCGTTCACGGCAGCACAGAATATTGCAGCCGCGTGTTCGACAGCCGCGGCCGCACCTGCAAAGAGGTCGGCGCGATGCGGCAGTATGTGCAAAGCCATGCGCAGGACGAACTGCTGAAAATCTACCGCCGCGAGTACAAGCGCCGCTTCGCATGGATCCGTGCGGGCAAAATCTCTCAGGAAGCGTTCTCGGCTTGGAGCAAGGAAGCGCAGAGGGAAAAGGAGAAATGTGAGAACGGCAAGATCTCACAGGGGGAATTTGCACAGTGGCTAAAACGGTAATGTCAATATAGGAAATCCCCCGCGCTGAAGCACAAACAGCGTGGGGGGATTTTTGCATAACTATTTACATTCCGGATATCGATGAATGCTCCTCGATGTTCTCAACCTGCTCCATAACTTTTCGGAAAACCTCGGGGCTGTACTGCGGAGGATACCCATTCTTGATCAGGCAAACTTTGATGTCAAATTTAAGCTGGTCGCGAACATTCTGATTGTTGAGCCAGTCTGCAAACGAAGATTTTGCATCAATGATTTCTTTGATTTTCCTAGCCAGAGAGCTGCACTTCTCATTTACAGAAATACCGTCGACAATTTTGTCTTTGCCGTATTCAAAATTGTACTCGTCGCGCAGCGCCATCAAAATATCATAGAATGCCTTCTCCTCAAAAGTGAGACCAATCTTCCGGAAGCTCTCACGGTCCGCATTCATTTCACGCAGAATGCGTAAGGCCTGTTCTGTAGCATTTCTGATAATTTCCTCAGAAGTTTGCTCTTGGGCTTCGCCGGCTTCCTCTGCAGTAAGATGTTTTCTGCGTTCATGATACTGTTTGATGGTTTCCTCAAGCATTTCCTGATACTTCTTTGCGGCCATCTGATTTGTTTTGCCGTATTCCATGATCTGCTTGCGAAGCATTTTTACCAGCAGCTCCAGCTTGGATGCGGGCATTTTCACATCAGACAGCTTCTCATAATATTCAGGGCTGAAAATATCCTCCTGTTCTCCATCCTCCAGAACTCTTTCGACCTCGGTATACTTTAGTGCTTCCTCGACCATCTTCGCCACATGGCGGTTCATGGTATCGGTATCGACTTCAGTATCGGTGCCATTCATTTTGCGCACAAATCCTGCAATGGCCATGAAGCACTGCGCGAGAGCAGATTCCTCTTCATCCAGTTCACCGGACGGCTGACAGATATCATGCGCTGCCCGCATTCTCTTGACAGTTTTCAGGAAATATGTTTTGAACGAGACTTTCCTGACATCTTTGCCGCCCTTGATTTCTGTTTGCAATTCCTGTGCGGAAACAAAAACATACTCGGCGGCTTTTGCTAAAAGTCTGTACCGCAGGGCAGGATCTCCAGCCGGGTTGAGGAACGGAGTCAGATCATACCCCGAAAAGAGATCCTTCAGGATCGAAAGTTCTTCTCTGAACACATCGGTGGCCTGCTGCACGTCGTCTGCCGTAGGTGCAATAGAGTGATCGCCGCCGTATATTTTCAGAGCCTCGCGCATATTGTCACGGATTCCAATATAATCGATGATAAAGCCATAATCTTTGCCGGGATATTTTCTGTTGACCCGGCTGATGGTTTGGATCAGCAGATGCCTTTTCAGCGGCTTATCATTATACATATAAGTCAGAGAAGGCACGTCAAAGCCTGTGATCCACATATCAACGACGATGGCAATGCGGAAATTGGACTTATCCTGCTTGAACGCGGCGTCCAGTTCCTCGGACCGTTTGCTGTTCGCAGCGCCGCCGAGATACTTGTACATACCCGACGCATCGTTGCTGGCGACGCTTGCCACCATCGCAATAAATGGCATCGGTTTTAACTCGCGCAATTCTTCTTCGGAAGCTGAACTGCCATCGGGCACCTTCTTTTTCTCAAACCATTCCGGATAGTGTTCCTTGAACTTTTGCAGCAGATCATAGGCGATTTTTCTGTTGGAGCATACGATCATCGCTTTTTGCACTCTATCCGGGTCGTTGGCGCAGGCAGAAACGTAGTGGTCATGAATATCAACGGCAAGGCGCTCCAACCGGGAAGGCTCTCCCAGAATGATCTCCATGGAGCTCATGGCCGTTTTGCTGGTCTCAATATCCTCTGCCGTTGCGCCATCGTCAAAGCATCTCTGGTAGTACGCTTCGATTTGCTCGACCTTTTCCTGATCAAGCAAGACCTTGGCGATCCTAGGATGATATTTGATGGACACAGTGATACCGTCGGCCACAGCCTGATCCATCGTATAACGGTCGATCTCCGCGCCGAAGGTTTGATAGGTCTGGTCGATGGGTGTGCCCGTAAAGCCGACGAAGGTTGCGTGTGGGAATGCCTCTTTCAAAACCTTTGCATACGGCTTGGATACCATCGCCTTCATATTTTCATCCGTATCCTTGCTGAACCTGATCCGGTTTGCGTGTTCGAGCTGTGTTCTGTGTGCCTCGTCAGAGAAACAAATGATATTGGCACGGTTGTTGATCAGTCCGATTTTGTCATCTTCACGGTCACAGAATTTTTGGATCGTGCAGATATAAAAGCCGCCGCTTTCCCGCATACCAAGCTCCTGCCGCAGGGCATTACGGCTTCGGACAACCTGTACCTCACCAAGATTCAAAAAATCCTTGCTCTTGGTAAATAGTTTCGATCCCTGTTTCTGAAGATCGTCGCGGTCAACGATCATAATGATCGTCGGAGAGCCGATTTCCTTTATGCCGGTACACCGCAGAGCGAGCTGTCGGGCAAGGAACGCCATCGTGTAGGTCTTTCCGCAGCCTGTGGCGCCGAAATAGGTGCCGCCCTTGCCGCTTTTCTCTACGACAGATCGAATGATGCTCTGCTTCAGCAGGCGAGCAGCAAAGAACTGCGGATAGCGGCAGACGATCTCCCGCTCCTCGCTGTCGAACGCTCTGTCCTGGAAGTAAATGTAGTCGCGGAAAATCTCAAGAAACCGTGCCGGGCTGTACACGCCCCGTATCATGGTCTGCACCTCGTCGAACGGCAAAAGTGACACTTCATCGCCGTCATTCACACGGCGCCACGCGTAAAAGTGTTCATAGGGTGCGCGGACAGTGCCGAGCCGCGTTTTCACACCATCGGAAATGCAGGCCAGCGGGCAATAATGCAGCAGATGCGGAATATCGCGCCAATAGCGGATATTGATCTGTTCCCATGCATCGTAAATCGTCGCGTTTTTATCCGCCGGGTTCTTCAGCTCGATGATGCACAGCGGCATTCCGTTGACAAAAAGAAGAATATCCGGGCGGCGGGTCTGCGTCTGCCCGTTGTTGGTGTATTCCACGGTGAACTGATTAACCGCGCGGAAGACATTTTTCTCCGGATCCTCAAACTCAATCAAATTGACCATTCTGGGAAGAGCCGCCTGCGGGGTGAACTGAATTCCGTTCACCATCCAGTCGTACACCTTATGCAGTGTGGCAAAATCACTTTCCGAACCCGCAAGGCGCACGGTGTCCATGATCTGCTGAATCTCATCCGCGGTCAGATCCGGGTTGGTTCTGTTCAGGAAAAACTCCATGTCATCAGTGTATAACACGTCCCGCATGGAACTGCGCGGAAGGCTGCTTCCGGCCAGATAGCTCCACCCCGCTTCCTCCAAATAGGAAAGAAATGTGCTTTCAAATTCCGCCTCGCAGTAGCGTCCGTGATAGTTATGCAGGTTCGCCATTGGGTTCACCTCCGTCTTCCAGCGATCCCCGAATCAAAATTGGGCAGATGTCCTTGATTTGCTTCTTTAGCTGCTCGTTGGTATTCCTGCGCAAAGTGTACACGGTATAAATATCCACAATTGCCTTTTGCATTTTCTCATCGGGAACAGGGATTTCAATTTCATAGAACCGGTCGAGGTCAAGATTTGTACGGATACTGGAGTCACTCATAAACCATCCGCGCCGGTCAGTTTCCATGCGAGAAAACCAAATCATGATATATTCGGGAGAGACCGTTGTATCTTTTGTTTCAAAAACTGTATACGCAGGGGAAATAATAATAGGCTTGTCCTCTCTATAAAGCGCAATTCTGATGCACTTATCTCGTCCCGTCTGCATACCCGAAAATGCAAACTGTCCGTTCTGCACAAGTTTGTATTTTTTAAGATCAACTCCGGTTATATCCGCAACAGAAGGCATAAATTGTTTTTCTATATTGATACCCTGCACATTTGTGGCTGTTCCGTTATCGTTTCGATTATCGACTTCTGCCAGCAATTCGCGAATTGCTTTTTTGATGGCGGTATGCTTAACTTTATCAATCAGCGCATCACAAGTGAGCTTCAAATCCTCCAAGCCGCGCTCGTATGCCTGCTGATTGGCGACCATTGCATTATAGACATCGACATATTTCTGCTGTGTCGGCAAATCGGGAAGTTCAATTTCTAATTCACACATATTGTCCCAGCTAAAGAATAGTGTGGCACTTCCATATGTTTTAAATAGCATATATCGATCAAACTCGGGGCGCAGATACCACATATATAGATAGTCTGGCAGCAGAATTCTGTTTTTGACTTCCGGCTTGACATAGAACGACACATAATCATTCGTAAAAATATATGTCTCATCGGATGTATTGTATCCAAGGCCCAATTTGTCATGTACTCTGTGGTTAAAAATGAATCCACCTGGTCTTACAACGAGGAACGTTTTCAAATTGCGCCCTGACACATCAATTTTAGTGTTTGAAATTCCTTTAGTATTGCGAACTCCACGGACATCAGAAATGCCATATATTAAATCTTTGTTTTCTTCTGAATTCCGCATCAGCAAATCGCCCAATTTATAGTTATTCAATGCCATATCCAATCCCCCTGAAGGCATCTTCAAGCATCTTTTGGGACTTCATTTCCTGCTTCAGAACTTCGCGCATCTCTTTTTGAATACGGCTCATTTCAGCGGCATAGTCGATCTCCAGATCATGGTCGATAAACTCGATATACTTGCTGGGGACAAGACTCCAGCCCTGCTTTTCAATTTCGTCCTTACTGACGCTGCGGTAAAGCTCCGGTACGGCATAATTTGCGCCGTCGGTTCCTTCGGACTGCCATGTGTGATAAATGTCGGCGGCTTTTTGAATCTGTTCGCTGCTTAAAAGGACTTTCTTTTTGCTCTCATTTTTAACCGGATTTTCTGTCCACGTGCGCAGATCTATGAACAGGATTTCGCCCGCGCGGCTGCGCAGCATTCTGCTGTGATACGCCCCGCCCTTTTTATTCTGATTCAGGATCCAGAGGGTGACGCTGATATCCGTGGTGATAAAAAGCTCACGCGGAAGAATGATAATGGCTTCGACCTTATCATTCTGGATCAGCTTTTTTCGGATCTCAAGCGTATCGCTGTCGCCCAAAGCGCCATTGGCCAGCAGGAATCCTGCAACACCCTTGAGCGCTTTCAAATGGGAAAGAATGTGGAGGATCCATGCATAGTTGGCGTTGCTCTCCGGTGGCGTCTGGTAATCCACCCAGCGGGAATCGTTTTTCAGATTCTCGTCGTACCAGCCTTTCAGATTGAAGGGCGGATTGGCCATGATGTAGTCGAAGTAAAGACCTTTGAACAGATCGTGCGTAAAAGTGGAGTCGCTTTCTTCGCCGAGATTATGGCTGATGCCGCGCAGGGCCAGGTTCATCTTCGCCAGACGGTAGGTTGCAGCTTCCTTTTCCTGACCGTAGACATTGATCCTTCTGATATCGCCGCGCTTTTCCCGGATAAGATCGGTACTCTGGACAAACATACCGCCAGAACCGCAGCAGGGGTCATAGAGTGTGCCGTCAAACGGCTCGATCATCGTCGCGATCAGCTGCACAACATCGTGTGGGGTGTAGAATTCGCCCTCTTCTTTCGTGGCGTTGACAGCGAATTCTTTCAGAAAGTACTCATAAACGCGGCCGATCAGATCTTTCTCTTCGCCAAAGACCCTGTGACTGATCTTATTGACTTCATCGACTACCTGCTTGATATCGTTGGGAGCGAGATTGCGTGTGGTAAACGTACCCTCCACAAAACACCCCTTCAACTGTTTGCTGCTGGCAGCAATGCTATGCAGAGCAGTATCAAGGGCGACATTCAGCTTAGGTGCAGGCGTCTGGATGATCGTTGACCAGCGCGCATCCACAGGCAGGTTATATGTACCGTCCGTAAAAGTGGGGTCATCCAAAAACGCGGCTTTAATTGCGTCGTCATCAGGGTCAAGTCCCTCTTTGATCAGATTCTGCCGTAAGTTCTCTACGCCATCTTCAAATTTTTCACCAATGAAACGCAAAAACACCAGCGTGAGCATCATATCGCGTTTTTCAAAGAACGATCCGGAGTTGCGCGCCTTGCGCAGAATATCGCGGCATTTAAACAGGATAGCGTCCAGATTGATCTTTTCTTCCTCTTTCTTCTTGGCCATTGAAATATACCTTTCTTTATCTTTTCGGCATCAGCTCCATTTGTTTTCTGACACCGACCAGCGTTTCACATAGTTTCTGCCTTCCACAGCTGCAGCAAACGGCTCAAAAAGAAATTCGTTGATCGTTTTAAGCACAGTACTGTAATCGTCGGTTTTTATATCGGTTTTGCGGCAGAATGCTTTCCACTTTTTCTGCATTGCTTCATCGCTGTTGAAAGCCATCACCTGCTCGAATTGCTTCACGGTAAAACTGTGGTCACGGTTGGCAAAGGTCTTTTTCATGGCTTCGGTCAGCAACACGCCGTCAAAGTCAAATTTATTTGCCAGATAATAAATATCGTAATAGTCCTTCATTCTGCTGGAGAATTCCATCAGATTGAGGATTGCATCGATTTTTTCTGCGATGGTCGTTTCAAGAGAGTATGTATTTACCGCCGGAGCGGAAAAATCTTCAAGCTGCGTAGGAATCTTCCTCTTTTCATGCTTTGGAACGATAACGTCACCTACACCAAAATCAATGTTGAGCGGTGTTTTTGTGTTCTTGATCCGAGCCACGAGGGATGCACCGATTCCTGCGTATTTTTTCGCTACAGCAATCGGCGCAACACTTTTAATTTCATAAGTCACAAAATCATTTCCAGTAGGAGCGGAAATAATTTCCTCCAGCACAGTTTTCAGCTGCTCCGGTGTGTTTGGCGCTTTCCGGAGAAGAAAGTCTATATCCATTGTCACACGACTGTCAAAATCGGTAATGGTATAGATGAACAAACCGCCCTTAAGTACAAGATTTTCAGCATATTTGGATTCTTCCAATCGGCGCAGAAATTCCTCCTGGCAAAAAAGCTGCAGGCAAAGTTGATAGGTTCTTCCGCTTTCGTTCGCTTTGTTTTTCAATCTCGCCAGTACAGATGCCGCAACATCAGGCATTGAGCAGCACCTCCATCAGTTCAGTCACTTTTTTATAAACTCGCAGCTTTTTAGAGTATGCAGAAAGGTTGTTCAGATTTTTCTTCGTATCGTTTGCGTAAGCATTCAACGCCTTGGAGAACATTTCGTTGTCCAGCCGGGAACGATATTTGAAGCAGTCGCAAATAGTTCTTTCCCGGTCATAAACAGGCAATTCAACGCCCTGAAAGTGCCCTGTGGTTTTACCCAGTTCATACAGGTTGTCCTGCACAAAGTACGCCTGCAGAACAAGCGCATCTACTTCAAGTTTTGCTCTGGACATAGTACGAGGCACCGCTATGGACCATTTGCGTGGCGCGAAATCACTGTATCCATAGTAGAAGAGGGCTGATTCTGCGCACACAATCCCCTGCGGAACAAGCGTTGCGAGAAGCTGCTCTTCAGAAACAATACTTTCCCCGGCGAGGCTGTAATAGCCGTGGCGTACTCGTTCGAGGTAACCGGCGTTGCACATATTCACGACATCAACTGCACGGATTCCGGCGGCAACAAAATCAGCAGATTTCGCAACGCCACCCCTGCTTACAATAATCACTTTCGCCAGTTCTCGATTGTCCATGCAATCACCGACCCTCTTAATTAAAATTCGCACACAAATATATTTTATCTGTGCTTGAATTTTATCATGAATTGCAGATAATTGCAACAAAAAATTCACACATAATTCAGACTTGCTTGTGTGTGAATTCTATAAACAGCAAGACTGCCGCACAGTTGCTGCTTTCCAAATTACCGAGTGCGGTTCAGGCTAACAGAAGGATTGCTTCATCAGAGAGTTATATCAAATCATAAAAAATCTTTCACGAAGGTGACATCACCTTTAGGTTCTCGTGGAGTAATCCGTTGGGGTTCGAGTCCCCATGCCCGCACCAAATTACAAGCTGCATTTTCGTTTTGGAAAATGCAGCTTTTGGCATTTCTGAAACAAAGATTATAGCGAAGAGGGGTGCGTAAAATGCTTTCGATTAATGATTACTTGGATAACATCTTGATCGACTTTGAATCTTACGCTCGCTCTGGTGTAAAGCTGTGCGATTTAAAAAGCGTTCATTATGATGCCGGCAGAATCCCTGATTATTCAAGTCTTCACATTCAACAATTATATTTACTTCGCTAGCGGTAAGATTTCTCATAAATTGCGACCACATCTTCGTCAGACTGTTCAAAACGGTCACAGAAGAACAATCCACCCATAGTGGCCTTTGCATCTTTCGCCATCTGAGAAAATTCTTCGGGGTGAATATCGTAATCGCTCATACGCAGATCAGCCACACCGCAGGATTCCATCAGCTTATGCAGTGCAGTACTGCGAGAATTCACGGCTGCTCATCGGGCGGACAGAGGCGTCCGCCCCTACGCCAGCCTCGGAAACCCTACACAAAATAGGAAAACAATCGTTTTTTGACAGACTGACGCTTCTCTAAGAAGCGCATATCCACTGTATTCAGAACGCACATGGGCGCCAGCTTTCGCTGGCGCCCATGCTGATTCTATTCAGATGTATCCGGACAGGCCTTCTGTATGCTTATGGCCGCAAATCCAGAATTTCGGCCCTGCATTGCTGGTCGCGCTCTGTATAAATGCGGTCTGCGAGGAAGCCAAGCTTTCTGTCCGCATCTTTGCTGAGAATCTGATCGCCCTGCATTGTCATTTGTGCGCGCTTTGCCGTGAAGAATCCGCCTGCCGGTACGCTTCTTGGCGACAGCGAGAAGGACAGTTCCAGTTCTGCATCTTCGCATACAGAAATACGCAGGAAGTCAGACAGCTGCACGCGCTGTGGCTGCCCGTTGATCTGAACGGACACGTCTTTTGTCCCCTGCGGGATGTACAGATGCAGCTGCAATTCTCTCCGTATACCGCGCAGGGAAAGTTGCACCCTGTTTTCGTGCGGATAGTTGGTCTTTACATCGATGTCCGCCTGTTCTGTGTGGAAATGTCCCGGCAGGTAATGCACGAACCAGATCTGGCCGTCTTCCGTCAGAATGCTGTTTGCCGCTGCGCTGCAAAGGCCCTCTGCTCCGCGCATGGAGCAGCACCACCACGCTTCATAGACGTCCGTATTAGCCTGCACAAACCTGCCGCTCTGCTCCGTTCCGCTGCACAAATCACAACCGAAGCCGCCGTTCGGCCGCTGAGAAGCAAGCAGCGCATTGTAATAAATCCTGTTTGCCAGTACCGCATACTCGCTCTGCTGTGTCAAGCGGAACAGCGCCATGGAGGCCATATAAGAATCGACAATCGCACAGGGTTCTGTCCAGTATGGCCGCCCAAACCAGTTATAATTTGCGTAATTTGCGGTCATTCCGTACTGCACATAGTGCGCGAACACTTCTTTTGCAAACGCGAGCAGTTCCTCATCCGGCTCCGCCTCACACAAGCGCAGGATCCCGCGCAGCGCGGAGAGCGTCGCATGTGTCTGCAGGGAACTTTTTTCCACGTCGATCTGCCGGAATGCCGCGATCATTTCCGACAACAGCGCACGCACGCGCGTATCTGCAAACAGCGTCTCGTACTGCGCCAGCGCATCCATGGAAATAAACGCACAGCCAATGTCCGTGGACAACCGCCAGCCGTCTATGATCTCGTCCCCGAGATGCCCCGCTGCTTCCGCGTTTGCCGTGCGTTTTTCCCGCGCGGTCGGATAAGTTGGAAACCTTCCCGACAACGGCAGGTAGAGATTTTCCACGATCCGCTTTGCGCATTTTGCGTATTTTTCTTCGTCCCTGCTGATATACAGTTCCAGCAAGCCTCGGAGAAGCCAATTATGGCCGGAAAGCTGCTGTTCATTGATGGCGTCCGGTGCACAGATGCCTTTTAAATATCCGCGTTCGTTCCACTGCGTATCCAGCGCTTCCAGAATTTCGTCCAAAAACGCTGCTTTTCGTCCGGAGATTCGCTCGTGCAGGCACAGGGCCAAAATCGTCCGGCCCTCCCAGTCGCCCGGCCAGCCCTGCTTGTCTGCCTGGAAGATCTCTGCCGCGCGATACATCGGATCCTCCAGCCGGGAATAGTTTCTTCCCAACCGGAACGCCAGTTCCCCTGTCAGCGTGATATTGTTTAAGTCAAGCGCCTGCATATTGTGTCTTCTCCGTTCCGTAGATCTTCGCCAACCAGTATAAAACATGGGACGCAAACCCATGGCAGCAGCTGGCGCTCGGCTGATCATGCTCCCACAGGGTTCCTGTCCTCTCAGCCATCGGCGTAAAATATTCTTTCAGATCCTGCAGCAGCTTTTCCGTCTGGCCATCCAGATACAGAAGTTCCAGCCGCAGATAATCCCCGATAAACGCATTTGCCGGCGCAACATCCGGGCAGCAATCCGCAGCCCGGTGCGGCCCAAACTTCTGCACAAGCGTCTGCCACAGTTCTGGGTATGTCCGCTTATCCGCAGTGCCCATGAAAAACGCGTAATACTGGCAGACCTCGGTTATATTCCCGGGGTTTTCAAGACCGTGTGCTGTCCGCCGTTCATTGTCGGTAAAGAACAAGCCATTAAAGGAGCGCTGCCGTATCGTCTCCTGCAGCTTTTGGGATTTTTCCAGAAGCGCGGAATCGCCGTACAGTCTTCCTGCGATCTGCAGCATTCTGGCATACAGCATATTGGTCGGGAAATTGACATCCTGCACAACATCCGGATCATTTGCGCGGGACCACTCGACGAACACCCACTTTTCCAGCTTTTCCAGCAGGCCGTATTCGTTTTCAAACGTCGCAAAATATTGAATCAGGCCATAAACACGCGATTTGGCACGCTCCGCAAATGCGCAGTCTCCGCTGCGCTTGATATATTCCTCCAATTCCAGCACAAACCACATGGCCCAGTTCGGGATAAAGTTCCCGTCATAGTGGTCTGCCGGATAGCACATCGGCAGCATGCCGTCCGGGAGATGCGCAAATCGCTCGGCCAGCAGGAAGTTCTCCAGAAATGCTTTTTCGACCGTGCATTGGCCGGTCAGCGCATGCTCCGTGCGCGCGGTAAAGAAGCTGTCGCAAAGCCATCCGGCCCGCTCGCGGGAGGGGCAGTCCATAAACAAATCCAGCGCATTCTGCCGGTATGTGCGAACCGCCGCGTCGGCAATTTCCCGAAGCTGCTTCTGTTCTGGAAGACGAATCTGAAATTCCGGCGCCGGGTGCTGATATTGGAGCATCCGCACCTCCGAAACCCGGCAGGCGCCCTTTGCGGCGATTTTCAGGTACATCATCGTATACGGGGCGAACGTCATGATTCGATGGGTTCCGGCGTCCAGATCGTATTTAAAGCAGTTGCAGTTTGTAAGCCGAAGGAAATCCACGTCTCCGTCGGTCAGAATCTCATCAAACAGCAGATAAACCGTACATGCCTGCGCGCATTCCACCGTCATGCACAAAAATCCGGTTGCGTTATAAGGAAACCGGCAAGTCGCATAGCTGTTTTCCAGCGTGATCTGGGCCATATCCTCCGCCGCATGGCAGGACGGCTTCCATGCAAATGTCTGTGCTTCGTCGGACAGGTGCTCTTCCAGCGTATCCGCCGGATATCCCTTGAGCATGGGGCCGATCTGCGTATAGGCGCGGTCTTTCCGCAGCGCGCCGCATGGCACGTCAAAGGAAACGCTGCCGGTCTGGACGATGCGCTGTACCTGCAGCGGCTCAAATTGCGGCATAGGCGTTTCCCGGCGCAAATACCGCTTTTCTGCCTGCGTCTCCGATTCCAACCGCTCTGCGCCGCCGTCGCTGCCAAGATAAAAGGCCTGCTTGCAGGCGCGAAGCCGGTATGCTTCGGCAAATGCACGCTGGAAACTGTAGCGCTGGACGCGCTGGATTCTCTGGTGCAGATCATACACGCCGAAAGAGCCGTCCCCTGTTGCCGCTGTCACTGCGTGGTTTTGCAGAATTTCCGCTGTCAAAAATCCTGGCTGATCCAGCGTATCATAACTGTTGACGTTAAAGGCCGTTACCTCGATCACGACCGTATTCTGTCCGGCGCACAGCTGCGGCGTCAGATCGATCTCGTCAACGCGGTAAAAGCCGTGCGCCGCCCGCGCAGGTCCCGCACAGACAAATTTTCCATTTACCCAGACACGATAAATGCTGGATGCCGCAAGATGCAAACTGGCGTCTTGGCCGGCTATGATCGCTCGGAACGCCAGTTCGCAGTTCATCTCATCTGCCCGGCCCTTGGCCCATATTGGTACTGCTTTTTGAAAAAAAGTATTCATATTTACCCAATCTAATATTAAATATGTATTGTTTACCCCTCGTTCAGCGTCAGGGTGTACCAGCGAATATCCGTGCCGTTTGCGCTCATAAACACCCGGAACGACGTTCCCTCCGGGTACAGCGTCAGATACGGATTGGAGACATCCGCCCGTTTGACTGCAATATGCTCCGGTTTTGTCCAGTGCAGCAGATCTTCGCTGAAGCTGAGTTGGCAGGTACACAGCCCGTTCTGCCACGCATCCCGGTTGTAGGTTGACATGACAAACCGGTCGTGTGCCGGATCTTTACAGACAGACGGAATTGCGCCGCCGATCAAAACCGGAACATCCCGTCCGCAATTTCCCGGCTCTGTAAAGCCGTTTCCCGTGTACTTTCTCCACGCCGTCACATCTTCCAGTTCATCCAGCCGGCAGCGGGCAAGATAAACCGCATCTGCCACCGCCTCCGACCGTTCAAGATTCGTAAAATGCTTTGTATAGAACAAATACAGATAGCCGTCATGCGGGTTCGGAAAAACGGAAAAATCCCCGCAGCCGAGGCAGATCTCATCTCCGGTCTGTCCCGGCTGATTCATTCCGGGCGAAAATCTGCTTGTCCAGCAGGGCTCCTGCGCGGTCAGAATCCAGCCGAAAAACCGCCATGTTCTCCCGCAGTCGTCGGATGTCATCATTCCGATGTGCCGGAAGTCCGGTTCGCCCTCCTCCTGCGCTCTCGCGGTATAAGAGGTTTTCCCCGCGCCCCAGCCTGTCTCATTGTGAATCAGGCAGTAAAACCGGTTTGTTTCCTTGTTGATCCACAGTCCGCACGGCCAGATCTGTCCGCGGGACAATGGCCCGTCCGGATACGGAATACCGGAAAACGCCTGCCCAGCCTCCCCCAAGGCAAAGCAATATTGCGCATCATATTCTTTCTTCAAGTCCAAAAGCGAACTGCCGCTCCACACGCTGATGCCGCCTAAATTTGTATGGCCGAGGAGCGCCCAGAAACGGCCGCTCCGGTCTGCGGCGTATGTGAGCAGACTGTCCTGGTAAACGCCGTTTTGATTCGTCAGATTTGTCTCATGTACGGACGATAGTTGATAGTTGTTCATTCTTTTCCTCTCTGCCGCTCAGCCGATAATCCCCTCCGGAGATACCTGCACCTGAAGCGTGTGATCCTCAACAACGCGCCGGACCTCCTGCAGCCGGTAGTCTCTGGGTGTGCATCCCATTGTTTTTTTGAAAACCCGCGCAAAATAATTTGCATCCGAAAATCCAACCTCGTGCGCAATCTCTTCAATCCGGTTCCGGCTCCTTAAAAGCAGCGAACTTGCCACCTCGATCCGGTGCTGATTCAGATATTGGATTGGGGAAATATGCAGGGCTTCCTGAAAGCGCTTGGATAAATACGGGATAGACACATTGCAGGCCTTTGACAAATAGGCCAGATCCAATTCGTTTTTATACTCTGTCTGAATCAGCGCCATACATCTTTGCACCACATCCGACATACTCTGCGTTTTCGTCTGTTCGATCAGCGTGTTATACAGCTGCATCATAAACTGATACGCATATCCGGAAGCCGTATAGAAGCTGCCCATCTCGTTGTTTAACGCCGCACGATAGATCTCATCCCAGCACCGCATGACGGCCGAATCCGCAGGAAGGTCAAAAACACGGCCAAACCGTTCCGCCAGATCGCTCCAGATTTTCAGGCAGGATATATTAAGCGTAATAAATTTCAGTTCCCAGTGTTTCGCATTTTGGGAGCGGTAATACTGGTATTGTCCGGGCCGCTCGATCAGGAATGCCTGTCCCGGCTTGATCGCATAGGCCTTCTGGTTGTAGACCAGCGTTCCCTCACCGGATACGGTATACTGGAATACACACTGCTTATATGCAGAGGTCCGGCAATCCCGGTAGTAGACCTCCGGCGAGGCCCAGTATTCCCATCCGATTGAAAAAAGCGCATAGTAATCCTCATAGAGGCGCTGATCGCGGAACTGGTACTCGATTGATTTATACTGCGGCGCATCCATAAAATTCTCCTTCAAGCAACTGCACATGCCTCAGCCCTTTACGCTCCCCATCACGATACCCTTGGAAAAATACCGCCGCATATAGGGATACACGATCAGAATCGGCAGCATGGCAAGGAAGATCTGCGCCGCCTTTGTCGTCTGGGTCGAGATTTCAGAGAGCGTTTTGATGGTTTCCACATCGCCGGTCTTCATAACATCCAGACTGCTGTTGACCACCAGATTGTGCAGATAGGTCGCCAGCGGCTGACCCGTGCTGGTATTGAAATACAGCATGCCGTCAAACCACGAGTTCCAGTGATTGACGATGCAGAACAGCGTGATCGTCGCAATAGAGGCCTTGGACAGTGGAACAATGACCTGCCAGCAGATCTGCCACTGATTGGCGCCGTCGATCAGCGCGGCCTCCTCCAGTTCGGGCGGCAGACTGCGGAAGAAGTTCATCATCATAATGACGTACATCACAGGCACAGCGCCGGGAATGATCATCGACCAGAAGGAGTTGATAAGTCCGGTTTTGCTGACGACCATATAGGTCGGGATAATCCCGCCGTTAAAGAGCGTGCAGAACAGAAAAATCCAGACATAGACCTTTCTTGCGCGGAAGCGGTTATCGGACTTCGACAGCGGATAGGCGCACAGAATGCACAGCAGCAGATTGAGCGCCGGACCGATCAAAACGCGCATCACGCTGACGGAAAGGGATTTGAGGAACTGCTGGTCGTCCAGCACATATCGATAGGCAGCCGTCGTAAACTCAACCGGCCACAGCGCAACGCGTCCGGCATCGGCAGCGGCGCGCGAGGAAAAGGAAATGGCCAGAACGTTGATGATCGGCAGCAGGCAGATGAGCGAGAGCACAAACAGCAGCACGCCATCGACGGCCGCGAACGTATTGATGTGATGCTTTTTCTTGTTTTTCATTCCAGTCACCTCAGAACACACGGTAATCGCCGTATTTTTCCGCCAGCTTGTAGCCCAGCGCGATCAGCACAAGCGAAATCACGGATTTCATGAGTCCGACAGCCGTGGAGATGCTGTATTGCGCGTTGTCGATGCCGAGACGGTAGATGAAGGTATCGAGAATGTCGCCGGACTGATAGACCTGCGGGCTATAGAGATTGAAGACCTGGTCAAAGCCGGCGTTAAGCACATTGCCGAGCGACAGCACAGTCATGACAAATACCATCGGCAGAATGCCCGGCAGCGTCACATGCAGGATTTGCTTGATCTTGCCGGCGCCGTCAATCTCCGCGGCCTCGTAGAGCGCCGGGTCGATGCTACTCATGGCAGCGAGATAAATGATCGAACTATAGCCGAAGTTTTTCCATGTATCCGTAATGATCAGCGTCCACGGGAACGTGCTGTTTTCGCCGAGGAAATACACCGGTTCTCCCCCGAAGAACCGTATGATCTCATTAACAAGGCCGTTTGACGGCGAAAGGATGTTCGTGAAAATACCGCCCAGAATGACCCACGACAGAAAATACGGCAGGCAGGTGACAAGCTGCACATAGCCGGAGAAAATCTTGTTTTTGATCTCATTGACCAGCAGTGCAAACAGAACCGGCACCAGAATGCCGAGAACCAGCTTAAAAACCGCGATGAAAACCGTATTGTAGATCACCCGCAGCGCGTCCGGGTAGGCAAAAAAGCGTCTAAAGTTCTCCAAGCCCACCCATGCAGAGCCAAAAATGCCCTTGGTCGGTTTGTAGTTTTCAAACGCCATCAGCAGGCCGAACATCGGCGCATAATTATAGATAAGAATGATCACCAGCCCCGGCAGGAGCATCAGGTGCAGCGGAAGTTCCTGGTGCAGACGGCCCGTTTTTTTCCTGTCCGGCAATCTGGTTGGCGTTGCTTTTTTCATCGCTTTGTCCTTTCCGTCGTGTAATTGCTGACAGGGAAATGGAGCATATGCTCCATCTCCCTGTCGATTCCGTTATCTGTCAGGCGAGAACGCTGTTATTGCGCAGTATACCATGCGTTGACTTCTTCGGTGATCTTGTCGCCGCCGTTTGCCTTCCAGCTGGCAACATAGTCGTCGAAATCGTCAACCGTCTTCACGCCGCGGATGACGTCGGTTATGAACTGCTCCGTAAGCGTCTTGAGCGTGGAGTCATAGTTCAGCATGCTCTCTGTCGAACTGCCGGTATAAGCGCTGACGAGATAGCCGTTCGCTTCCACAGCCGCATTGACGAGCGCTTCGGTGCTGTCCGGCCCGAAGATTGCGTACATCGACCAGCCTTCCATATTGCCGTCTTTGTTGTACTTCTCGCAGGCTTCCACCGTGGAGTCATAGCCAGCCGTCACAGTTTCGGGCGTCTTGCCGGTCTCGAGGAACTGGAGATACTCGTTATGGATCTTATAGTTGGCATTGATGTCATCCACGACGAACGGATACGCAAAGTTGCGCAGACCTGCGGCATTGTTGCCGGTCTTCTCATCGAATTCATACTCAGCAAAGAGGTTGAACAGCTTGATCACAGCCTCGGGATGCTCACACTTGGCGCTGACGACAACGCCGCCGGTGAAGTTAGCGGATTCCTGCGCAAGAACAGGCTCGCCGTCCACGGACGGGACTGCGTAGAACGACCACTGCTGGCCGTCGGCAGCTGCATTGGCAAGGTCAAACGGCGCGCAGAAGTTGGAAACCACGATACCGCAGCGGCCAGCCATGACGTCTTCGACGATCTGTGCGTTTTCCTTGGTACCGAATTCCGGATCGATGAGGCCTTCGCTGTATTTCTCAGCCAGTGCGCCGAGCGCAGCCTTCATCTCAGGCTGAATGTTGGAGTTGACAAGTTTGCCGTCCTTTTCCAGCCAGATGTTGCTGTAGGCATGGTAGCCGTTCAGCAGGCCGACACCAGCGGTCAGCACGTCGGTGACGTTCTTCGTCATGCCGATGCCGATGGTGCATGTGCCGCCCATATTGTTGTCCTTAAAGGTCTTGGCAATGTTCCACAGATCATCCATCGTCTTGGGCGCTTCCAGACCGCACTCTTCAAGCCAGTCGGAGCGGATGGAGACGACCGGAATATAGTCATAGTAGGCAATCGGCAGAACGATCGCATAGAGTTTGCCGTCCACATAGCCGTTGGACATCATGACGCCGCCGTCGGCATACAGCTTGGCCTTCAGCTTGTCGGAGGCATAGGTCTCAAACACATCGGTGAGATCAGCCAGCATGTCCGTGTCGGTCAGATCCGCGAACTGCGTAGCCGTGACACTCATCACATCAGGCAGATCATCGGTGGCGATCGCCATGTTGATCTTCGTTTCCAGATCGGAAGCAGAACCGCTGAACTTATAGGAGACATTGATGCCGTATTCCGCAAACAGATCGTGCCAGACGTTGCTGTCCATGGTCTGAGACGATTCGACGTTGCGGATGTTGTCTTCATTCATGGTTGTGGTAATTTCAACCGGGGTGTCGTATTTGCCGAGCGGGTCAACATCGGCAGTCGCAGTTTCGTCTGCATTGTCGGCAGTGTCAGCCGGTTCCTGCGCGGCAGGCTGATCGGTCGTGTCAGATGCAGTCGTCTGATCCTTGGCTGCACAGGCGCATGCGCCCAGCACAAGCAGCACAGCGAGCAGCAGGCATACGAGTTTTTTCATTTGTGTTTCCTCCATTCATTTTTTGCATAGGCAGTTGTGAAAATGCACAACCATTTCTTGCGAAATCGATATGTTGTTGAGCATTTTCATTGTTATCATATTAGAACAGGCCGCCGTATTTCAATAGGATTATTTCGTAAATTATAGCACAAAAATATTTTGTGTAAACATGATTTTCTTGATTTTTGGCTATATACGCGATAGTTAGCATAATTTTAGCATTTCTCGTATTTTTAAATCCTATATTTAAATCATAATATCCTGTTTATCGGAAAGCAATCCCCCGGAAAGCCTGCGCTTCAAAGACGCAGCCCTTCCGGGGGATCTTTTTCATTTCTATCAGATTTTTCGCGCCAGACGCAGTCAGCTTCTATACCGCAGGGCCCGGATTGCATTCAGAACAGCCAGCACCATCACGCCGACATCGGCGAAGATGGCAGCCCACATGTTGGCGACGCCGAACGCGACAAGCGCGAGGCAGCCAAACTTCACGACCAGCGAGAACACGATGTTCTGCCGGACAATGCCGATGCACTTGCGGGAGATCTTGATCGCCTTGGCGATCTGCAGCGGGTCGTCGTCCATGAGGACGATATCAGCCGCTTCAATCGCAGCGTCGGAGCCCATTGCGCCCATCGCAATGCCGATATCTGCCCGTGTGAGAACCGGCGCGTCGTTGATACCGTCGCCAACGAAGGCCAGCATATCTTTTTTACTCTTCGCAGCCAGCAGCTTCTCGACCTCCGCGACCTTATCGCCCGGCAGAAGTTCGCTGCGCACCTCATCGACGCCGAGTTCGGCGGCCACGCTGTCCGCTACGCGCTTCGCATCGCCCGTCAGCATGACGGTCTTCTGGACACCCGCGCGCTTGAGCTGCTCGATTGCTTCCTTCGAGTGCGGCTTGACGACGTCGGAAATGACAATATGCCCCGCGTACTGGCCGTCAACAGCCATGTGGATAATCGTGCCGGTGCTGTGGCAATCGTGATACTCCACGCCCAGCTTATTCATCAGCTTGCTGTTGCCTGCAGCAACCGCATGCCCATCAACCGTGGCGGTAATGCCGTGACCGCTGAGTTCTTCAATATCTGTCACGCGGCTGCGGTCGATTTCCTTTCCGTAGGCCTTTTGCAGACTCTTGCTGATGGGATGCGAGGACGCGCATTCGGCCAGCGCCGCATATTCGAGCAGCTGTGCTTCGTCCATCGGGCTGTGATGAACGGCCGTGACCTCAAACACGCCGCGCGTCAGCGTACCGGTCTTGTCGAAAACAACGATCTTTGCTTCGGACAGGGCCTCCAGATAGTTGGAGCCCTTGATCAGAATGCCCTCCTTGCTGGCCCCGCCGATACCGGCAAAGAAACTCAACGGAATGCTGATGACCAATGCGCACGGGCAGCTGACGACTAGGAATGACAGCGCACGGTAAATCCAATCTGTCCAATTCGCGTCAAGCCCCGCAAGCATCCGGCCAAGCGGAACCAGCACAGCCAGCGCCAGCGCCGCCGCACACACGGCAGGCGTGTAGATCTTGGCGAAGCGGGAGATGAATGCCTCGGATCTCGATTTGCGGGAACTGGCGTTCTCGACCAGATCAAGGATCTTGGAAACGGTGGACTCGCCGAACGCCTTTGTCGTGCGAATCTTCAGCACGCCGGACATATCGATGCAGCCGCTGATGATCTCGTCGCCCTCTTTGACGTCGCGCGGCAGGCTTTCGCCGGTCAGCGCACTGGTGTTGAGACTGGCAGTTCCCTCAACGATCACACCATCGAGCGGTACTTTTTCGCCCGGCTGCACGACAATCATGCTGCCGACCGGAACCTCATCCGGATCGACCTGCGTCAGCTGGCCATCCGCCTCAATATTCGCATAATCCGGGCGGATATCCATCAGCGCGGAGATATTCTTCCGGCTCTTGCCGACGGCGTAACTCTGGAAGAGTTCGCCGATCTGATAGAACAGCATAACGGCGATGCCCTCAACATAGTCTCCGCTCTTCGTCCAGATGGCGAGGAAAAACGCGCCGAGCGTAGCCAGCGCCATCAGGAAATTTTCGTCAAACGCACGGCCATTGAGAATGCCCTTCCCGGCCTTGCGCAGAATATCGTAGCCGATGACCAGATAGGCCGCCACATACGCAAGCAGCTGGGGAATCCCGGTGATGGGAATGAAGTGCAGCGCAATGAGCATCACAGCAGTGATGAGAATGCGCACGAGCATCTTTTTCTGTTTCTTTGTCATAGCAAACACTCCGTTCTGCGCTGCCGGAGCAGCGGCCATGGATTAAAGTTCGATCTCGCAGTCCGGCTCGACCTTCTTGCAGGCCTTGAGCACAGCCTTCATGGTCTTCTTCTCATCCGCACCCTCGGCGAATTCCACGATCATCTTCTGCGTCATGAAATTGACGGTTGCATCCGCAACGCCCTCGGTCTTCTTCGCGGCCTCTTCCATCAGGTTTGCGCAGTTCGCGCAGTCAACCTCGATCTGATACGTCTTTTTCATGGTTCATACCTCCGATTGAATTTTTGAATTAAACATTTGCTTAATCATTACATCCGCAGTATACCGGGAAAAATGCCGAAAATCAAGTTCTCAGCACCGCTTGCTTCCAATCGGGCGAACGGAATTTCCAAAACGGATAACGCCGCCCCGGCCAGATCCGCAAACTCCCGCCGCCCCCTGTGCCGCTGACTGAACCGTATCAACAGATCCGGCATAAGAAACTCATTGACCTGATCGATCGGCCGCAGTGGACTGGCACGGCGCCGGACGGCGAACCGTTCATAAGGCAAGCCGAGGATACGCTGATCCCGGATCTCATTTCCATCGTCTATCTCGACGGAGTCTGCCAGTTCATCATCTTTGACGCCAAATACTATAATCTCCAGCTGGAGCACGACAAAAAGCTGCGCGGCCAGCCCGGAATCGAATCCATCACCGAGCACTCAATCTATAAAAAAAAGCAGGCAGCATCCCTCGCCTCCTAATAAGAAAACATAAGAAAGTCAGTAAAATCAATGTTTTCAAAGGCAGGGAACACGGTACGAAGTCAAAAAATCTCATACTGACAGGCACGAAGGGCGCTGATATGAAAATCAGCGCCCTTTTCCTGTCCCAACGCCATAGGCAGCCGCCCTATGGCGTTTTTTCATATCCGTGCCTATACCCACCCGAAAAATGTATCAATTAGGGTGCGAAAACCTCTGTTTTTTCCTCTCAGAGCGCCGCTTAAAGGGCGGCGTGGGTGTTTTTCCATGGGAAGCGTCCGGGAGGCAGGACAGGGGCTTTTTTGCGCCAAAATCAACACTTTTCAAAACCAGAGAAAGGAGGCGCCGGATATGGCAGTTTTCCGCATCGAAAAGACCAGAGATTACACGGTCATGTCCAACTACCACCTGCGGGACAGGTCGCTGTCCCTGAAAGCGAAGGGGCTGCTGTCCCTCATGCTGTCGCTGCCGGAGGACTGGGACTACACCATGAAGGGGCTTGCCCGCATCTGCAAGGACGGCATCGACAGCATCAGCGGCGGGATCCGGGAGCTGGAGGCGCACGGCTATCTCGTCCGGGCACGCGTCCGCAACGAGAACGGGCAGCTTGGCTCCATCGAGTACACCATTTTGGAGCAGCCGAAGGAGCCGGCACAGACGCCCGCGCCTATCCGGGAAAAACCTATACGGGAAAATCCAATACAGGTGAAGCCAATGTTGGATGCCCCAATTCAGGAGAACCCCGCCCAATTAAATACTAAAGAACAAAATAAAGAATTATCAATTACGCAAGGATCAAGTCCTATCCCATCAAGTCCCCCTACCCCCAGAGAAAAAAGCAGGATCGGACGGGACAGGATGCGGGAGCGCGAGAGCTACCGGGAGATCATTTTGGAGAATATCGACTACGATATCCTCACCCAGGATGAAAAGCTGGACCGTGACCGTCTGGACGAGCTGGTGGATCTCATGGTGGATACCGTCTGCTCCAACCGGGAGATGATCCGTATCGCCGGGGACGACTACCCCGCCGAGGTGGTGAAGTCCCGGTTCTTGAAGATCGACAGCTCCCACATCGAGTATGTGCTGGAACGGATGCGGGAGAATACCACCTATGTCCGCAATATCAAGAAATATCTGCTGGCGGCGCTGTATAACGCGCCGGTCACGATGGACAGCTACTACACATCCCTTGTCAGCCATGACCTGTACGGCAGCGGAGATCGGAGGTGAACGCCTTGCAGGAAGAAATCACGCAGAAAACCCTTGCGCTTTGTGTGGAGACCGGTAAAATAACCGCCCAGCTTTTGCAGCAGGCCATGAAGAAGGTGCTGGCGGATATGGAAAAGCACAAGAATGATCCCCAGCTCCATCACGGCAAGCAGACCATCCGGCAGCTTATGAAGCATGGAGCCGGCGTGTCCAATATCGAGATCACAGATCAGAATATCAAGGCGTTCTCCGCTACGGCGAAGAAGTACGGCATTGACTTTGCCCTGAAAAAAGATACCACCGGGGAGATCCCCCGCTACCTGGTGTTCTTCAAGGGCAGGGACGCCGACGCGGTGACGGCGGCCTTCCGCGAGTTCTCCGCAAAGAATCTGGCGAAGGAGAAAAAGCCCTCCATCCGCAGGCGGCTGACCAAGGCCAAGGATCAGGCGAAGCGGCAGGAGCTGGAGCGGGGCGAGAAGGTCAAAAACAGGGATCGGGGGCTGGAACGATGACGGGAAAGCTGAAAAAGGTCCTGCTGCCGAACCTTCCGTATCTGCTGTTCGCCTGGCTCTTTGATAAGCTCTGCCAGGCGGTCCGGCTCTCACCGGGGGCGGACGCTTCGGAAAAGCTGCTTCGTATCGCCCAGGGCTTCACCGAGGCCTTTGCCTCCCTATGGCTCAGCCTGCATCCTCTGGACCTGCTGCTGGGCGTTGCAGGAGCGGCGCTTGTCCGGCTGGCGGTGTACCTGAAAGCGAAAAACGCGAAGAAATATCGCCGTGGCGTTGAGTACGGCAGCGCGAGATGGGGCCGGCCGGAGGATATCGCGCCCTACATAGACCCCGTTCCCGATTGGAACATCCCTCTGACGCGGACGGAAAGCCTCACCATGAACACCCGCCCGAAGGATCCAAAAACGGCGAGAAATAAAAATATCCTGGTCATCGGCGGCTCCGGCAGCGGCAAGACAAGGTTCTTTGTCAAGCCGTCCCTGCTCCAAATGCACAGCTCCTATGTGGTCACCGATCCCAAAGGACAGCTCCTTCGGGAGACGGGAAAGCTCCTGGCGCACGGCGGGCCGAAGCGGGACGAGAACGGAAAGCCGGTGCGGGATAAGCGCGGCAAGGTCGTCTATGAGCCCTACCGCATCAAGGTCCTGAACACCATCAACTTTTCCAAAAGCATGAAATATAACCCGCTGGCCTATGTGCGCTCCGAGAAGGATATCCTCAAGCTGGTCAATGTCATCATCGCCAACACGAAGGGCGACGGTGAAAAATCCTCCGAGGATTTTTGGATCAAAGCCGAGCGGCTGTTATACTGCGCCCTGATCGGCTACATCTGGTATGAGGCGGAGCCGGAGGAGAAAAACTTCATCACCCTGCTGGAGCTCATCAACGCCTGCGAGGCCAGAGAGGACGACGAGACCTATAAAAGCCCCGTGGATATCCTCTTTGACGAGCTGGCGCAGGCACAGCCGGAGCACTTCGCCGTCAAGCAATATGTCAAATTCAAAATGGCGGCCGGCAAGACACTCAAAAGTATTTTGGTGAGCTGCGGCGCCCGCCTGTCTCCCTTCGATATCAAGGAGCTGCGGGACATTATGACGGAGGACGAATTGGAGCTTGACACGATGGGCGACCGGAAAACGGCGCTGTTCCTCATTATGAGCGATACCGATACCACCTTCAATTTCGTCATCGCCATGCTGCAAAGCCAGCTTTTCAACCTGCTCTGCGACAAGGCGGACGATCTCTATAACGGGCGGCTGCCTGTCCATGTGCGGTGCCTTTTGGACGAGTTTGCCAATATCGGCCAGATACCAAACTTTGATAAGCTGATCGCCACCATCCGAAGCCGTGAGATATCGGCTTCTATTATTTTGCAGAGCCAGTCGCAATTAAAGACCATCTACAAGGACGCCGCGGATACCATTGTCGGCAACTGCGACGTCACCTTGTTTTTGGGAGGCAAGGAGAAGTCAACGCTGAACGAGATTTCGGAGCTGCTGGGCAAGGAGACCATCGACAGCCTGAGCCAGTCTGAAAATCGCGGCGCGCAGACCTCTCACGGCCTCAGCTATCAGAAATTGGGAAAGGAGTTGATGACCCAGGACGAGATTGCGGTCATGGACGGCGGCAAGTGTATTTTGCAGCTTCGGGGCGTGCGCCCGTTTTTCAGCGACAAGTACGACCTGACGAAGCACCCCCGCTACAAATATCTGTCCGACGCCGACAAGAAGAACGTCTTTGACGTAGAACGGTACATGAAGCGCAGACCGGCCATCGTGAAGCCGGACGAGCCTTTCGATATGTACGAATTGAGCGCAAAAGACCTGACAGACGAACCCGACAACAATTCTACAAAACGAAAGGAAATATGATTTATGGAGTTCTTCAACAGTGCCATCGACGTATTACAGACCCTGGTCATCGCCCTGGGCGGCGGCCTTTGCGTGTGGGGCGGCATCAACCTTCTGGAAGGCTACGGCCAGGATAACCCCGCGGCCAAAAGCCAGGGCGTCAAGCAGCTTGTCGCGGGCGGCGGCGTCGCCCTGATCGGCGTGACCCTGATCCCCCTGCTGTCCGGCCTGCTTGGCTGAGCGGCGGCAGGACCATCCCACCCGGAGGCTCCCGTTTCACGGCGGGAGCCCCCGAAAGGAGGTGTGACCACCCGTGATAATTGAAATGATCCAGGAGTGGTTCAAGGAGCTGCTGATCGACGGCATCATCTCCAACCTCTCCGGGACCTTTGACACCGTGAATACGAAGGTGGGCGAGATCGCCGGCGAGGTGGGCATGACGCCGGCCGGCTGGAATGGCGGCATCTTCAACATGATCCGCGGCCTGTCCGAAACGGTCATCGTTCCCATCGCCGGCATCATCCTCACCTTCGTCATGTGCTATGAGCTGATCCAGCTCATCGTGGAAAAGAATAATCTCCACGATTTTGACACCTGGCTTTTCTGGAAGTGGATCTTCAAGACCTTCTGCGCGGTGCTCATCGTCACCAACACTTGGAACATCGTCATGGCGGTATTCGATATGGCGCAGAGCGTGGTCAATCAGAGCGCCGGCGTCATCATCTCCGACGCGGGGATCGATATTTCCGGCGTGGTCGGCAATTTGGAAACGACCCTGGCGGACTGGAGCATCGGTTCTTTGCTGGGCCTGTGGTTTCAGAGCATTTTTGTGGGCCTCTGCTCCCATATCCTCACCATCGCCATCTTCCTTGTGATCTACGGAAGAATGATCGAGGTGTATCTGACCGTATCCGTGGGGCCGATCCCCTTTGCCACCATGGCCAACCGGGAGTGGGGCCAGACGGGGCAGAACTATTTGAAGTCCCTGCTGGCCCTGGGCTTTCAGGCGTTTCTCATTATGGTCTGCGTCGGCATCTACGCGGTGCTGGTGCAGAATATCGCCGTGGGGGACGATATCACCGTGGCGATCTGGGAGTGCCTGGGCTATACGGTGCTGCTGTGCTACACGCTGTTTCGCACCGGCAGCCTCGCAAAGAGCCTGTTCGGGGCGCATTGACGGGAGGCGGCCATGAAAAAATACAAGGTCATCTACGCGGATCCACCCTGGGCCTATAAGGTCTGGAGCAAGAAGGGCGCGGGGCGCAGCGCCGAGAGCCATTACCCCACCATGGACATAGCGGCCATCAAGGCCCTGCCAGTGGGGGAGCTGGCGGACAAGGACTGCGCCCTGTTCCTCTGGATCACCTTCCCCATGCTGCGGGAGGCGTGGGGCGTCATGGACGCCTGGGGCTTCACCTTCAAGACCGTGGCCTTCGTCTGGATCAAGCAGTGCCGGAAGTCGGAGGGCCTGTTCACCGGCATGGGCTACTGGACGCGGGCCAACGCGGAGATCTGCCTGCTGGCGACCCGCGGACGCCCGAAGCGGGCGGCGCGGGATGTGAAGCAGGTCATCCTCTCCCACGTGGAGCGGCACAGCCAGAAGCCGGAGGAGGCGCGGCGGCGGATCGAAGCCCTCATGGGGGACGTGCCCCGTATTGAGCTGTTCGCAAGAGCCTCACCGCCCGGCTGGGATGTGTGGGGAAATGAAGTTGCAAGCGATATCCGGCTTGCGGAAAGGATGTGAACCATTGGCATACGTAACGGTCCCGAAGGACCTGACAAAAATCAAGAGCAAGATGCTGTTCGGCCTGACGAAGCGGCAGCTTGTGTGTTTCGGATCGGCGGCGCTTGTTGGAGTGCCGCTTTTCTTTTTGAGCAAGGGCAGCATGGGCACGACGCCGGCGGCGCTGTGCATGATCCTTGTGATGCTGCCTTTTTTCCTGTTCGCCCTGTATGAGAAGAACGGGCAGACCCCGGAGGCGCTGCTGGGCAATCTGATCCAGTGCAAATTCACCCGTCCGAAAAAGCGTGTCTATCAGACAAATAACGCCTATTCCGCTTTGGAAAAGCAGGCGGAACTGGAGCGGACGGTGGGGCGGATCGCCTCCGGCGCGGGGAAAAGAGGCAAGGGCCGGCGCAGACTCACCCGGCAGGAGCGAAAGCAGATCGAGGCCGTCATCCGGCAGGCCAAGGGGGACGGCAAGAACCACACCGTACAGGCAAGCCTCCCCTTCCGCAATATGCACCCGGACGGTCTGTGCCGTCTGGACGACCGGCATTTTTCCAAAACCATCGCCTACGCCGACGTCAGCTACCGTCTGGCGGGGCCGGACGATCAGCGGGATATCTTTGAACGCCTCTGCGACTTCTATAACGGCTATGACCCCTCCATCGGCGTGCAAATGACCCTGAGCAGCAGCCACAAGGCCGGCGGCGGGGACCTGTTCCGCATGGCGGCCCAGGGGGACGATCTGGACGGGATCCGCGCCGAGGCCTCCGGCATCCTGCAAACACAGTATGAGCGCGGCAGCAACGGCTATGTGAAAAGCAAGTATGTCACGCTGACCATCGAGGCGGAGAGCATCCAGGCGGCGCGGGCAAGGTTTTCCCGCATCGAGGCGGACACCCTGAACCGCTTCAAGGTCATGGGCGCGGCGGCAAAGGTGCTGGACGGCAAGGAGCGGCTGGCGCTGCTGCACGGCCTCCTCCATCCCAGAGGGGAACCCTTCGCCTTTGAATGGGACTGGCTCCCTGCAAGCGGCCTTTCCGTCAAGGACTTTATCGCGCCTTCTTCCTTCGAGTTTGGGGAGACGCGGCGCTTTCGCATGGGCGAAATGTACGGCGCGGTGTCCTTCTTGCAGATATTGGCCCCGGAGATCCAGGACCGTATCCTCACGGACTTCATGGATGTGGAGGGAAACCTTCTCGTCACCATGCACATCCGCGGCATCAACCAGAATGAGGCCATCAAGATGGTCAAGCGAAAGATCACCGATCTGGACGCCATGAAGATCCAGGAGCAGAAGAAGGCCGCCCGCAGCGGCTACGATCTGGATATCCTTCCCTCCGACCTCTCCACCTACGGCGGCGCGGCGAAAAATCTCTTGCAGGATTTACAGAGCCGCAACGAGCGAATGTTCAATATGACCTTCCTCATGCTGCATCTGGCGCCCACGAAGCAAAAGCTGGAGATCGCCGTTTCCCAGTCGGCCAGCGTCGCCCAGACCCATAACTGCATCCTGACCCGGCTGGACTTCCAGCAGGAGGACGGTCTTGTGTCCTCGCTGCCGCTGGGCCTCAACCGTATCAGGATCGAGCGCAGCCTCACCACCTCGGCGCTGGCGGTATTCGTGCCCTTTGTGACCCAGGAGCTTTTCATGGGCGGCGACGCCATGTATTACGGGCTCAACGCCCTGTCCGGCAACATGATCCTGCTGGACCGCAAGCAGTCCCGATGCCCCAATGGCCTTGTGTTCGGCACGCCGGGCAGCGGCAAGTCCATGAGCTGTAAGCGGGAGATCACCTATGTCATGCTGACCACGAAGGATAACGTCATCATCTGCGACCCGGAGGATGAATATTCCCCGCTGGTGAACCGGCTGGGTGGCCAGGTGATCCGGCTCTCTCCCAATAGCCGCGACTATGTGAATCCTCTGGATATCAACCTCAATTACAGCGAGGAAGAAAACCCGCTGGCGCTGAAAAGTGATTTCGTGCTGTCCTTCTGTGAGCTTATCATGGGCAGCAAGACAGGGCTGGAGGCCATCGAGAAAACCGTCATTGACCGTGCCGTGCAGAAGATCTATCAGCCGTACTTCGCGGATCCCCGGCCGGAGAATATGCCGATCCTCTCCGACCTCATGGCAGCCCTCACCGCCCAGCATATTCCGGAGGCGGACCGTGTGGCCCAGGCGCTGGACCTGTATGTGAACGGCTCTCTCAACTTCTTCAATCACCGTACCACCGTGGATATCCGAAACCGCCTTGTCTGCTTCGATATCAAGGGCCTCGGCAAGAATCTGAAAAAGCCGGGGATGCTCATTGTCCAGGACGCGGTGTGGAACACCGTCACGGTGAACCGCTCCATTGGGCGGGCCACCTGGTATTTCGTGGATGAGTTCCATTTGCTTTTGAAGGAGGAGCAGACGGCGGCGTACAGCGCCGAGATCTGGAAGCGCTTCCGCAAATGGGGCGGCGTCCCGACCGGGGCAACGCAGAACCCGAAGGACCTGCTGCACAGCCCGGAGATCGAAAACATTCTGGAAAACAGCGATTTCATCTACCTGCTGAACCTCTCCGCGGGCGACCGCAAGCTGATGACGGAGCGGCTGAACATCTCCGCCGAGCAGCTTGCCTATGTGACCAACGCGAACCCCGGCAGCGGCCTTCTGTTCTTCCAAAATGTGATCCTGCCCTTCAAGGACGAGTTTCCCAAGACCACCGAGCTATACAGACTTCTCACGACCAAGCCCAGCGAGGTCGCCCACGACGGGCAACCCGGATAAGGAAAGGATGGGACAAAACCATGAAATATGTCATCGAAAGCAAGACCTATGAAAAGCACATCAACGACGAGGTACACCTTTACGGTCTGCTGCACCAGCTGGCCTTCCTGGCCGGGAAGGTGAAGGACGAACGCGATATGGAGAACCTTCTGGATACGGCAAAGCGCTACGGCGAGATCGCGGAGGAAAAGTTCGCCGCCTGGCGTATCCCTGGCCGCTATCTGGTGTTTGGGGACAGGAAGGACCTTGCGGAGCTGAAGGCGGCGGAGCTCACACCGCTGACCGCCGTGCTGAAAGAGCACGACGCAAAAATCAGGGAAAAGCAGCGCGCCGCCACCGCCCACGATCCCGCCTACATCATCTCCGGCGGCGCCTTCCGTATGCTGGTGGGCGATCTCTTTGACCTGCTGGCACAGTACAGCTTTCTCCGCAACCGTGTTGTAGAAGTGAAAACGGAGCGGCAGCTTGCGCGGCTGCAAAAGAATCTCTCCGGCGAGAATCCGCGCATCCGAAGGATGTACCGCAGGTGGGGCTTTGCGGAGGATCAGGGCGTCACCTGCTATGACATTCTGGAGGCAACGCTGCGGCGCGCGCATCTGACGCCCTATGACCCGGAGGAAGCGGCGGAGGACGGCATCGGCTGCGGCCGCTGCTGCGTCCACTGCGGAGATCATTCCTGCGAGGATGACTATGACTGAGCTGACCCATGTGAGCCTGTTTTCCGGCATCGGCGGGCTTGACCTGGCGGCGGAGGCGGCGGGCTTCCGCACCGTCTGTCAATGCGAGTGGGCGGACTACCCCTATTCCGTTCTGGAAAAGCACTGGCCGGAGGTGCCGAGATTCCGGGATATCACGACTTTCACAAAGGAGGCGTTTTTTGAAAAAACAGGACTTGAAACCGTTACCGTTATCTCAGGCGGCTTTCCCTGCCAGCCCTTCTCCACCGCAGGGCAGCGAAAGGGCTTTGCGGATGAACGCTACCTGTGGCCGGAAATGTGCCGCGTTATTACCGAGCTGCGGCCCCGTTGGGTGCTTGGGGAAAATGTTGCTGGCTTCATCAATCTGGGCCTCGACAAAACGATCTTTGACCTGGCAAAAGCGGGATACGCTGTTCTCCCATTCGTATTTCCGGCTTGCGGCGTCGGCGCATGGCATGAGCGCCAGCGAACTTTTATCGTCGCGGCTGATGTTTCCCACGCCCCTTGCCTCCGACAAGAACACCTGCCGGGACGCGGCCAACCTGGATGTGTACCTCTCCGACAACGGGATCTTCCGCAAGGTGAACCGGAACGGGGCCATCTGGAGCCTGAGCCTGTCAGCGGCGGTGTTCTATCTGACCCCGGCAGCGTCGGAGGGCTACCGCTCCACGCTGAAACCGGCGGCGTTTCGGAGCAGCGCCCCGTCTGCCAACCTGTCGGCGCAGGTGATCCGGCAGGAGCAGCCGCTATCCGAGACGGCGGCGCTGAACCCGGACTGGGTGGAATGGCTCATGGGCTTCCCCCGGAAATGGACGGACGTATCCTCTGGGCCGCCGAGCCGGATGGCGTCCCCCGTATCACCGAAAACACCGCGGACCGCGCCCTACGGCTGAAAGCCCTGGGCAACGCGGTCTGCCCGCCCCAGGCATATCCCATTTTCAAGTATATCTCCATGATCGAGACGGGCGAGTGCGTGAGCATTTGCCCCTACGGAAAGGCAGGTGGTGACGCATGAAGGAATGGAAGGCCTCCGAGAAGGAGGCGCAGAAGATGACCCGTGACGGGGCCATTTCCGTCAACATGGTCACAGGCGAGGCGAGCCATGTTTCAGACCGTGCGCCGGAACAGGACTATTCCCCCTCCGGCGATTCCACAGCGCTGGCGAGGACTGCCCTCCACCATCTGGACGACCGGCGTGTCCGGAAGTCTCAGAAGAAAAAGCGGCGGAACCGCCGCAAAGCCTACCGGGAGGGTACGGCGGCAAATAGCCGTCCATCCTCCCGTTTGCAATTCACCGAGGAGGAACGTGCCGCGCCGGAGCTGCAAAAGGCGATCCGCAAGTCCGACAAGGCGGCGGATAAGCTGGACACGGCAAGGGCCGCCATCCCCAAAAAGCGCGTTCTGGGCACGGAGCGTGTCTTTGACGAGGCTTCCGGCGCCGGGCGTACAAGACTGGTATTCCAAGAGACGGATAAGTCGGCTTCGATCCGGCAGCCGGGGCCGAACCCGCTGGCGCGGCCTTTGCAGGAGGTCGCTCACACCGCCCATGCCAAGGTGCGGGAGGTGGAGCAGGAAAACTCCGGCGTGGCCGCGGGCCATCTCACCGAGCGCGGCATGGAAAAAGCTGTGGGCTATGGGAACCGTAAGCTGCAAAACTGGCGGGCGGAGCGGCAGGTGAAGCTCTGGCGGGACGCGGCAAAGGCGGAGCAGGCGGCGGTCAGGGCCAACGCGGAGGCGCTTTACCAAAAGGCGCTCCATGATAACCCCCAGCTTGCGTCCGGCAGCCCTATCTCCCGCATCTGGCAGAAGAAGCGGATGCAGCGGCAGTACGCGGCGGCCTACCGGGCGTCGCGCGGCGCGGAGGGTGCAAAGGCGGCGGCGCAGACGGCAGCCAAGAGCGCAAAGAAGGGCGCGGAGGCAGCGAAGAAGGCCGGCGAGTTCATAGCCCGGCACAAAAAGGCGTTCCTTATCATCGGCGGGATCGGCCTTGTGCTGGTGCTGCTGCTGGGCCTGCTGCAATCCTGCTCCTCCATGTTCGGCGGTGGCGTGTCCAACATTGTGGCCTCATCTTATCTCTCCGAGGATGCTGACCTGCTGGCGGCGGAGGCCGCCTACTGCGCCAAGGAGGATGAGCTGCGGCGGTATCTGGATACCTATGAGCAGACCCACGACTATGACGAGTATCACTACGATCTGGACGAGATCGAGCACGATCCCTATGTGCTGCTGTCCATCCTGTCGGCGCTCCATGAGGGTCAGTTCACCATTGACCAGGTACAGGACGATCTTCAAATGCTGTTTGACCGGCAATACATCCTCACTGAGACGGTGGAGGTGGAGCGGCGGTATTACATTGAGACGGATACCTGGACGGACGAGGAGGGCAACACCCATACGGAGAGCTACCGGGTCTATTACGATTATTATATCTGCACCGTGAAGCTGGAAAACTTCGACCTCTCCCATCTGCCGGTCTACATGATGGATCAGGAGACGCTTTCCATGTACGCCGTGTATATGTCCACCCTGGGCAACCGCCCCGACCTGTTCCCGTCCTCCGGCTATGTTCCCAAGTATGTGACCAACCCGCCCGCCAAGTACGAGATCCCGGCGGAGTACCTGTCCGACGAGCGCTTTGCCATGCTGATTACAGAGGCGGAGAAGTATCTGGGCTTTCCCTATGTCTGGGGCGGCAGCAGCCCTTCCACCTCCTTTGATTGCAGCGGCTTTGTCAGCTATGTTTTGACCAGCAGCGGCCTGTGCAATACCGGGCGGCTGGGGGCGCAGGGCCTCTACAACATTTCCACGCCGGTGTCCGAGCCGCGGCCGGGGGATCTGGTGTTCTTTGTGGGCACCTACGACACACCGGGGGTCAGCCATGTGGGCTTTTATGTGGGGGACGGGATGCTCCTGCACTGCGGGGATCCCATCCAGTACACCAGTCTCAACACAAATTACTGGCAGTCCCACCTTTATGCCTACGGCAGACCGCCGTACAACTGATGGAGGTGGAGCGATGCTGACTGTAAAACCGATGTCCCTTGCCGACGCAAACAGGTTTGTCGCAGAGCACCACCGCCACCATAAGCCGGTGCGAGGGCATAAGTTTTCCCTGGGCTGCATGGCGAACGGCCATCTGGCGGGCGTCGCCATCGTGGGGCGGCCGGTGAGCCGATACCTGGACGATGGGCTGACCCTGGAGGTCAACCGCCTCTGCACGGACGGGACAAAAAACGCTTGCAGCTTCCTCTATGGCGCGGCAGCGCGGGCGGCGAAGGTCCTGGGCTACCATAGGATCGTCACCTACATTCTGGACACGGAGAGCGGCGTCAGCCTCCGTGCCTCCGGCTGGCAGTGCGCGGGGCTGGCGGGCGGACGGGAGTGGACCGGCAAGCGCCGCCCGTCCGAACCGCTGTATCCGGCACAAATGAAATACCGATACGAAAAGGCTTTGAGATGAGGTGAGCATATCAATATTGTTTCCTATGGCGGCGGTACGAACAGCACCGCCCT
>OICK01000119.1_pt1 | contig 40018 bp, 28 predicted proteins | sample 1581281 | NCBI WGS metagenome assembly OICK01 (sample SAMEA3882557, study PRJEB24775) | human gut metagenome | biome: human-associated habitat; feature: intestine environment; material: feces | place: Netherlands | collected 2009/2010 | reverse complement strand
GGCTGCTTCTTTATGCTGTGCAGAGATCGGAATGGTCCAAGGCATACTAGCCACAGATGTGGAACTGATATAGTCATCCAGCGTCTGGAAGATGGTCATATCGCGACCGGTCAGTGTAGTCTCCTGCGCTTTGATGCCAGGCTTTCCGCCTGTGGTATAGCTCATCAGAGTTCCGGCTTTTACAAGCTCTCCGACTGCTGTTGTATCGGTCGATGCATCGGCACTGATATAGCCTTTCTGATTGTAGTCATACAGTCTTGCACAATAATCCTTGTAGAAATCGCTCTCAAAGAGATTTACAACATCAAGGTTCTGGCCATAGTCAAGCAGCACACCGAACACATTTCCTCCAAGGGAGTCTACGTTAGAGAACTGCGACATAGAACCTGTTGTCGGACGATAAACCTCTTTGTCCGGATACTTCTCATGCAGCTGTGCATAAATGTCATTTAATTCATCCAGACTGATTTTTACGATCTCATCGTCTGTGTTTGCTTCGTAGCCAATACCATCGAGATACTCGGTTGCGATCGCTGCGCATCCACGTCCCTGTGCAATGTCTCGGTTACTTGGAAGTCCATATAAAACTCCGTTTACACGGCAGGCATCTACATTTTCCTGTCCAACCGCATCAATAATTCCCTGTCCGTAAGTCTGAATCAGATCATTTTCTTCCAGGTCGGAGAGGTATCCCTGCTGAATTCCGGTTGCATATGGGAAACCTACACATGCAAGTACATCAATTTCCTCATTTGCGGAAAGAGCCAGCGTCGTATTCTGATTAAAGGACCCAAAATCGGTAATGGAAAGCTCAATTTCAACACCAATCTTATCTCTTGTGATATCATTGATGGCTTCCTGTACTTTCTCCGTATCTGCCGGAGCACCCGTCCAGGTCGGGAAGCTTACGATGATTTTTTCCACTTCTCCGCTTCCGTTCTCTGCTGTACTGGATGCGGTACTCTTATCCTTAGAATCTGTCTTTCCGGAATCTGAACTTCCGCCGCTGCTTCCGCATGCAGCCATGGAGCATGCCATAATGGATGCCATGAAAATCGCTGCTACTTTCTTTTTCATTCTTTCGTCCTCGCTTTTTATCTTTTTGTCTTGCTGCTTTATTTCGTTTCTGAGTTTCGGCCGTGACTCATTTGATGATCTTATTATATCTGCTTTCTTACCTCCAAAAAAGAACAATCCTGCGATGAATTTGCACTTTTCTGCGGTTTCTTTCCGCATTTTGTATAGTTTATGATCACTTTTCAGTCTTTTCTATGCATTCTGCTATCAGCACCCAATCTCCCGCCGCCGGTTTCTTTGGCATAATGCACAACTTTCCACGCACTTCCACCTGGATTTCTGCTTTTTCTGTCTGTCCCGTTCTCGGATCAAACCAGGAAATTGCATAGATTCCGTCGCAAAGGCCCGCGAGCGGTGTACTCATGCCATCCATCTCTCCGTAATAAATCAGTGCTCTCGTTTTATCCCGGCTGATCGTGGCAGCCGCAAGCTTATTGGCAAACGGGCTGATACTCTCCTCTGCTTCTGCCAGATCGTAAGGCACCATCTCCTCAAAATGATGTTCTTCATAGAAACGTTTCAGATATTCCATCTGTGCGCCTCCGGGGCCGTCAATGGCTTTCGCCCAGGTGATGCCAAATTTGTTGAATGCATTAAAATCCGGATTGATGTCACTTACCTCCCAGATATTATCCCAGATTCCCTGCGCACCGTACGTATAGCCGCAGCCGCCGGTCTGGACTGCCATATATGCCACGCGGCGCAGCATTGCATCGGTGCAGAGCCGGGTTCCGTTTTCTTCCAGTGTGGAACAGTATTCATACAGGGACTCGCCTTCGATGAATGGTTTTGTTCCGTGTTCCTTCCGATAGGCACGGTACCAGGACGGATTGATCGGGAAATCGCCGTGTCCGGCCTGATTCAGCACAAAATCAAACCACGATTCGTCATAATAGTAATCTGCAAACGGACGCTCATTCGTATAATGTGCGGTCTGCAGTGTTCCATAGCCGTCCATTTCTTCCACATACTTTGCGACCTCACGCCAGCCTTTGATGGCTATTTCCCGCGGCTTTCCCGGGAAATAGCCTGCCACTTCGCCTGCCAGCGTCCACACAACCGGAAGGGCGCCATAGCGGGCAATGATATAGCGCGCCAGATGTTTCTGGTGCTCCACGCCCTGCTCGATCGAGCCGGACCAGGCAAAACCGAGCGCGTTGATAAAGCCGAGGTCAGCGAGATACTGCATGCGGCGGTCGAGTTCGTTCTGGTAAAATGCCACATCCGGCACATCATCTGCGGCATCCGTTTTCCAGTAACGGCTCTTGTGCTCCTTCCAGCTGTCGCTTCGAAGGTTTGTCTGATAAACGTTATAACCCTGTTCCTTCCTGCGGTCCGCCATGCCGCGGAACATGCTCGTCATCTGTGGATGGTTCGACTCGTCCCACCGCTCACCAAAGGCAAATTCCCAGTGCGTATCGCCGAGCCAGAAAAACGGTGTTCCGTCTGCATACGTCAGATATCTTCCTGATGGATGCACTTTCAGAAATCCGTGCTGATAGATAGCAAGATTTCCTTCGTATGGAATACATTCGATCGTTCCCTGCACTCCGGAAAGTCCCGTCTCCTCCGGTGCTTCCAACCTATAACTCCACATTCCGGTTTCGGTCGGCGCAAAGGCAATCCGATAGGTATTTCCGCCGTCCCAGTATGCTTCTCTTCTGATCCTTCTTCCCGACGGTCCCGTAAAAACACTCCAGATGGAAACATCGAGGAATGGATTGTTGTATGTTTTCTCACTTTGAAACGATAAAATAATTTGTCGCCACTGTTCTGCTTTCATCCCCATTTTATTTTCTCCTTTATCTGCGCAGAGCGCGCCCGGTTTTTTTCGGGCACGCTCCTCGAATCTGATTTTACTGTAACTGTTTATTGTTTATTGTTTTTTATTCCAGTCCGCGTTTCTTTGCAAGCTGCACGGCAATCTCAACCAGCTCCGCCGCATCCTCGCGGCAGACAAAGCCTTTCGTTACCTGCTCTTTCGTGTTTTTCTCCGCCATTTCCCGGTAATGTGCCAATGTTCCGTACAGCTCTTTTATCATTTCTTTCGAAAACGCCTGCTGATAACCGAACAATCCTTCTTTTTCCGATTCCGGATCCAGGAAATTCTGTCCTTTTTTCAATGTCGCTGGTATTGCTGTATCTTCCGGTTGGATAGTCAAGGAGGCAGGTACGCAGTCCACCGATCGTATTTCCAAACGCATCCTTTTTGTTTTCTCCGTCGCTGTCAATCGCAATCCGGTCACAGTGCACCGGAGCTGCGCCTGTCCGTACCCAGGTAAAGAGATTCCGAAATGCTGCCGCAAAAAGAATCTGGGATGGATAGTCGTTTCCTTCCTCATTTTTTCCCATATAGAATGGCAGATGGTTGATCCGCACCAGATCCGGATCGTTCTGATAGTAGTCCACATAGCTATAGGAAGTGTCATGGCTTGCACCCGTCACATCATACTGGCGGAACAGGAACTCCGGATCATCGCTGTCCTGCTGGGCAATGCGCCATGCTTCCATTCTTCCGTTTTCACTCTCCGTCTGCACAGCGATAAACGGCTCGCGCGCCTTTTCCACACGTGTCAGACGGTAATGGTAGGGATCCCTGCATTCATACTGGTTGACCGGAATACCAAGGGAATGGACTCCTCCACCGGAAAGGTAGCCATCAAATACGCACGCACCGCGTGCCACCTCCGGACGATACGCAAAGCTGTTCAGATAGCGGAACAGATACGAACCCGACTGTGACCAGCCCGTCAAATAGACGTATTCTCTCTTATATTCCCGAATCGGATTCTGCTCCTCATCGCCGCGCAGCAGCCAAGCCAGGTCTGTCAGCATATCCCAGAAAAGACCCGTTTCGTAATCATGATTCAGATCGCCGAGTCCGCCTGTGGCCTGCAGTCGCTCCGAGAACGGTACCTCCGGTGTCGGGTTGGCCCAGGAAAGACAGCCGTAACGCTTTTCATCAAACTCCACCATTTTTGCGATCGTATTCGGTTTGCTTGTGATTCCCACATAGATATCTCCGTCCCGCACAAATTTCTTCCAGCCGAGAATCCACATGCGGTCAATCTCCATAAAACTCGTTGGGTTGATGATCTCCACTACAACGTTTCCGCTGCATTTTGCAGTGTCCTGCGGTGCGCGGACAATGATGCGATTTGTATACGGCGCATCCGCAGTGCGCACACGGACGCCGCCGCGCTCGTCTGCAGTCTCATAGACGTTGGCCGTTCCACACATATAATATTCCTTCTCCACATAGCCGCGCTCCGACAGCTTCAGGTAACGCTCCGCACTGGCAAACGGATAGCTTTCTTTCGTTACCGGAATCTCCTCAAGTCTTGTAATCATCTCGTAAAACCTCCCTTTTTCCTTGTATGATTTTATTATTCCATACGGCTCCAATACGAAAAACAACGATTCTGCTGTTTTTTGACACTTTTCTGCTGTTTCTGTTTCGATCAGACTTTTTCCGTTCCGAAAACAAAAACACAGAAAAAGCATCTCTGTGCAACTTTATCTCTGATTTGTACTTTTTCTTTCGGAATGTCTGTAGTAAACTGGTATTGTCGGGCAGAAAAAAATTCTACTATTCCAAATACCGTCTTTTCTGCCCATGCAAACAATTGTACTCTCAAGCTTTTTCTGTACCTGATTTTGTGAGATGATTTTTGTCAGTCGCAAAAGCAAATGCAGAAAGACTCTGAGCGTACATTCCGTACAAAAGGAGGGTTTTTACAAATGAACGGAACTTATTATACCATTACCGAAGTTTTTGATTTCGGTCCGCATATTTCGAAAATAATTCTGGATTATGGCAAAAGCATGAAGGGTGCGGCCCCATCTCCGGAGCAGTTTACGGTACACGTTACCCGTACATCCACCGAGGGTGAGAACTTTGTCTGGCCGAATTTCATGGGTGACAAACCGGATGATTCCATGGACGGCACACGCCGCGTTTCGAACGTTTACGTTTCTGACAAAACCGGTGCACCGTGCGAGGACGGTACCTGTCTGACGCTGGAGCTGCCGTGTTTCATCATGGAAGGAATCGGCTCCATCATCAAATTCAACGGTAATTTTAATGTATTTGTCAATGTTGCTTACGATGTAACACAAGTCTCTGAAATTGCAACAGACGATGATGCCATTTCTCCGCAGACGTTCGACGTAGACGGCGGAAACCGCGTCATCTACGGTGAATTGCTCAAAGAAGACCGCTACGAGGATCCGCAGATTCCGCTCTCTTACGTTTACTACGAGCCGGAAATGGATGCGGATGAGAAAATCCCGCTGATCATCTGGCTGCACGGCGCAGGTGAGGGCGGACAGGAACCGCCGATTGCAGCAATCGGAAATAAAGTTGTAAACCTGATTTCCCCAAAGGTTCAGAAAATTTTCGGCGGCAAGACCTACCTGCTCGCTCCACAGGCTCCAACCATGTGGATGGATGACGGAACCGGCGAATATACCAAAGACGGTTCTTCCAAATATACCGAAGTTCTCGATGCCCTGATCGGTGCTTTCGTGGATGCCCATCCGCAGATTGACCGCTCCCGCATCTACATCGGCGGCTGCTCCAACGGTGGCTTTATGACCATGAAACAGATCATTTTCAACCCGTCCCGCTACGCTGCCGCATATCCGGTCTGCGAGGCTCTGGCGGATGCATTTATCTCCGATGAAGATATTCTGAAGCTCAAAGATCTGCCGATCTGGTTTACACACGCAAAAACCGACCCCGTTGTCGTTCCGGATGATTTTGTCGTTCCAACCTATGAACGTCTGGCAAAGGTCAATCCGAATGCACACTTCACCTACTGGGACAAGGTACTCGATCACACTGGAACACAGAAAAACGCGGATGGCACCCCATTCGAATACATCGGCCACTGGTCCTGGATCCCGATGCTGAACGATGAGTGTGTCCTCGATTATGACGGCAAACCGGTTATGACGGACGGAAAAGAGACTCCGATTCTGGAGTGGATGGCTGCACAGAAAAAAGCATAACACAGCACTTGCCGGATTCTCCGCCTACGGCGGATTGTTGCAGTGAAAAAAAACAGATGGTATGAAATCGGACTTCAAAGCTGATTTCATACCATCTGTTTTTGTCTGTTCTTGTCTTTTTTTCTCTGTTCCGTTTGATATCGTCAACCGTGCAAGTCGGCTGATCTTTTCGAAAAGCTCTTGCCCCTACTGTTCTTTTCTTTTCAGCTCTTCATAAAATTTCTGCAGCACATAAAATGCCGGTTTGCGGTACTTTTTGTCCTCAGAGAGCAGCCCCTTTCGGTTATAATATTTCTGGATCAGGCTTGTTCTGCGCGGGCAGCGGAAGTCGTAGAGAATCCAGGGGGTCATGCCCTTGATGTAGTCAATGTTCCGCAGCGTTGCAATCTGTTTTTCGTACACATCCGCCTGGCACTCCTCGGTTCCTTTGTCCGAGATGGTTCCATGGTGATGCGGCAGCGCGTCTGCGCCGAACTCCGTTACGATAACCGGCTTGTCCGGCTGGCTGTTTTCCATCAGTGCCGGCAGCATCGCAAAATCCGGGGTGTACCAGCCGCAGTACTCGTTGATGCCGATGATGTCAAGGTATTCCATCAGACGGTCCTCAATCTTATTTTTCGCAGCATTAACCAGGCAGGCCGCAGACACCATTCGCGTCTCATCTTCCCGATGCGCGCATTCTGCCAGTGCGCTCATGAATTTCAGCCGTTCATCCGTATCGGCATTCTCATTTCCGACAGACCAGATGATCACGCTCGCGCGGTTCCAGTCACGGTTGATGAGTTCGCGGAGCTGATTCTGGGCATCCTCATATGTTTTTTCACGTTCAAAACGAATTGCCCAGTAAACCGGAATTTCCTCCCACAAAAGAAGCCCAAGCTCGTCGGCGAGTTTTGCCATTTCTTCGTTATGCGGGTAATGTGCAAGGCGCATGAAGTTGCATCCCAGTTCTTTCGCAATGCGGATATTTTCGATCCGTTCCTCTCTTGTCAGGCCTTTTCCGTTTTCCACGCTGTCTTCGTGGCAACTGATACCACGCAGGAAAACGGGCTCTCCGTTCAGCAGAATGTCTCTGCCGTTCACGCGAATTTCACGAAAGCCGACCCGATCGCTGACGGTATCGGTTCCACAGGTTACTTTTACATCATACAGCTTCGGTTTTTCCGGTGTCCAAAGCTCCGGTTTTGCATCAAAAACAACTTCTCCGGCTCCGTTTTCCAGCTGGATTTTCCGGCTCACGCCAAGCTCCTCGATGACAAGCTCTGCCTTGGCTGTGATTTTTTCCGACAGTGTCACTTTCGCCATAACATGTCCAAATGTTCCGTCCGGCACAAGCGCAATTTTAAAAGTTTTGATATGGCATTTCGGAACACGGATCAGTGCGATATCGCAGTATACGCCGCAGTAGTTGAACCAGTCGGTATTCTCGGTCGGCACCTGCTCCGGCCGTCTCGTTCCGTCAACAGCAAGCACGATGCGGTTCTCCGCTTTCAGGTATTCTGTGATATTCCAGAACGCCGGTGTCGATCCGCCGCGATGCATACCGACGTATTTTCCGTTTAAGAAAACGCGGCACAGATAATTGGCTGCGCCCACCTTCAGAAAGACTGTTTCCTCTCTTTCTGCGATATAGGAAAATTTTCTCGTAAAGACCATGCTTCCCTCATACAGGAGATACATCGGATCGATGGTATTCCAGCTGCACGGAAGCTGCATCACCGGCCACTCGTCAAAGGAATAGTCGATTGGCACAGTGAAGCCTTTTTCGTCGCGGTATCTCTCTTTGTACCATTTCTGGCGCAGACAGGTATCGTACTGATCGACTGCATAATGCCAGCCGCCGTTCAGCAGCTCCTCTCTTCTTCCCCCTTCAAATATCATCGTGTCCACTGTGGCAAATCCCGTTTCGTACTGTTCGGTATAATCCTCGAGATGGATATCCGACATATACTTTTTCTCTTTTTTTGCTTCCATAAACTTTTCCCTCACTTCTCCAAACGATCCGAAACACGCTCTGCGAGTTTCTCAGGGTATCGCGGCAGTCGCCGGGTCTCGTGCAGACACGGACTTTGGCGCGGCACCACCCATTCCTTGTTTTTATTATAACGCTTTCACAGGAAAAATCTATGGTCAAAACTGTTGAGGATATTGCAAAAATTGCGGTACCGCTTATTTTTCTTCGTTTTCGTTCTTTCCTTCCGCCGCCATCTGCCGCTTCCTCCGTGTCACAAGGCCACCGATCCGTCCCGTTTCTTTTGCCGTGAGTGATCGCCAGCCGTCATTCAGCACGCGTTCTAAAAGCCCCAGCTCACCTGCGATTTCGTATTTCATTTTCTCCTTCTCCGTCATATGTTCCAGATCAATTTTCTTCTGCCTTGCCATTTTTTCTACACTCCTTTTCTCTGCATTTTTGCTTTATCCAGAGTGTAGACACTTTTTTCCGGCCTTATACCTCCTGTTGTCAAACGGCTATGAGCAATCCGCTTCGCTGCTTGCTCATAGCCGAAGAGCTGCTTCGCAGCTTATCTTTTCATCCCTGCTTTCGAAATCCCCCCCGAAGGCAGGAATCTTTTATCTGCCGCCACAAAAAAAACCTCGCTTTTTGAAATACGGTCCGGTTTCCCATTCCGTTTTTTCAAAAAGCGAGGTCCTTTTCTTTATTTCTATTCTATGTTCCTATCTCCTCACTCCGGCGTCTCTCCGAGCCCGCTTTTAATTGCGGCAACAGCCGCCCGAAGTGCCTCCTCTTCATCCTCCCCGCTGCTGCAGATCTCAATGGTTTCTCCCTGCTTGATTCCTGCAGCTACGATACTCAAAATACTCTTTAAATTAACCGTTCCCTGCATCCCGTTGTTTTCATAGGTAAACGACATGGAAGATTTGTACCGGCTTACACTGTTTGACAAATTTACCGCGTTTAAAAGATGCAGACCTGACGGATTGACAATCGTTACTTTTTCACTTACCATCTTACGTTCCACCTGTCTTTCCTTTGTAATCCGCTCATTTTTCTTTGAAAAATGGCTACTTACTCATTTTTTGCCGTGTCCCGAGTTCAAAAATCCTCCTGCATCGGTTTTTTGACCTTTTGACACTGATATTTTCATGATAGCACAGTTTTGTTAATACAGTTTGAACATTCTGTTAGATACTCCTCAATTCTTTCCTCTTACTCAGCTGACTGAAGAACAGGTAATAAATAAAGTATGCAATCGTTGTGATTACCCACGACAGCGGATAGCAGAAGGCCGCTCCTTTTAAGGAGTGGAAATGCGGCAAAACCGCCGTCATCCACACGATACGTACTCCGCAGATTCCTATTCCGGTGATAAACATCGGAATCCATGCATCTCCGACACCACGGAGTGCACCGGAAAGGATTTCGATGGAAATATAGGTGAAGAAGGTCGGCACCAGGAAATGGATCAGTCCGTGACAGATTTCACGCACCGCCGTATCTGTGGTAAACAGAGAAATCAGTGTATCACCGATAAACCACATAAACACAACCATCAGACCCGTCATCAGGAATGCCATGATCATGCTGGTGCGCACACCGCGGTGTACACGATCCATCTTTTTCGCACCGTAGTTCTGACCGACAAAGGTTGTCGCCGCAATACCGAGCGCATTGATCATCATCCAGAAAAGACCGTCCACCTTTCCGTAAGCCGCCCACGCAGCCACATTGTTGGTTCCCAGCGAGTTGACAGCAGACTGAATAATCACGTTCGATACCGAGTACAGAATTGACTGTACGCCTGCCGGAAAACCAATGCGGATAATCCGTTTGAGCATAATCCAGTCAATGCTGATTTTCCGCAGATGAAGCCGGTAAATGTCTCTGGTCCGCATCAGAGAGCCCATAACAAGAACCGCACTGATGATCTGAGACAGAATGGTCGCAAGCGCCGCGCCCATAACACCCATCTGCAAACCGACAACAAATAAAAAGTCAAGCGCGATATTGGTCATACAGCAGATGATCAGATACAGCAGCGGACGTTTCGAATCGCCGACCGCACGCAGAATACCGGAACCCATGTTGTAAATCAGGTTTCCGATGGTTCCAAGAAAATAAACACGCATATAAATCAGCGCATGATTTACAACATCATCCGGCGTGTTCATCAGATCGAGCATCCATCTCGAACAGCCAATGCCGACTACTGTCAGCACAATACCTCCGAGAATGGAAAAGGCAATGGAAGTGTGCACTGCCCACTGCACCTTGTCCTCTTTATTGGCTCCGTAATGCTGTGAAATAACAACCGTCGCACCACTCGAAAGGCCGACGAAAAATCCGACCAGCAGATTGATCAGCGTACCTGTCGTTCCGCCGACCGCCGCAAGTGCCTGTTTTCCGAGAAAGTGTCCGACAATCATGGCATCTGCCGTGTTGTAAAGCTGTTGGAAAAACGTTCCGAACAGAATCGGCAGGAAAAAGATCAGAATCTGCTGCCAGATAACACCTTCCGTAATCTGATTTACCTTTACTACTTCTTTCTTCTCTTTGTTCATACCCAAATACCTTCTAAAACTGCCGCCGGATCTCATGGCTGATTCCGACGGCAGTCCCCCTTTAAAATTTTCTTCTGCTCCTCTGCAGATACTCTTCTTCTGTTTTATATTTTCAGCTGCTTCATCCCTCTTGGCAAGCGGATATTTGCAATCCGCTTCGCTACTTGCTTGATTCGGTTAAGTAATCTTTCAAAAAATCAAACAGCGTCTGCATTTCTTCCCGCGTGCCAATCGTAATACGCAAATAATTGTCAATGCGGGGTTTCTCAAAATACCGCACATAAATATGGCGTTCCCGGAGTGCCTGAAAAATCTTCCCGGCCGGTACGCTTTTGTGCGTTGCGAAAATAAAGTTCGATTTCGAATCTTCGAAAGAAAATCCCAGCTTTTTCAGCTCCTCCTTCGACCACTCTCTCGTTTCCATCACTTTTTTCACCGTCTTGCGGAAATATTCCACATCGCGGATCGCTGCGGCTCCGGCTGCGATCGTGGTCTGATTCATGGTATACGAATTGAAAGAATATTTCACATCATTCAGATACGAAATCATCTTCTCATTTCCGATTGCATAGCCGATGCGCATGCCGGCAAGCGAACGGGATTTTGATGTTGTCTGCACAACCAGCAGGTTTTCATATTTTTCCAGCAGCGGCTGCGCAGTGGCTGCTCCGAAATCCACATATGCCTCATCCACAATTACAACCACATCCGGGTTGTGCTGTAATATCGATTCGATCGCAGAAAGTGAAAGCTCCACACCCGTCGGTGCATTCGGGTTCGGGAACACGATTCCGCCATTTGGATGGTTTTCTGCAAAATACTGCTCCGGCACAATGCAGAAATTTTCATCGAGCGGGATCTGCTCGTACGGAATGCGGAATTCCTCCGCCCAGACATCGTAGAAGGAATACGTAATGTCCGGGAAAAGAATCGGTTTGTCAGAGTTAAAATACGTCATAAACGCCATCGCCAGAACATCATCCGAACCAACGCCGACAAAAACCTGCTTTGTGCTTACGTGGTAGACATCCGCAATCGCCTGCACCAGTTCTGCCGCGGTCGGATCCGGATAGAGACGGAGTGTATCCTCTTCTGCTACCCGTCTGATCGCCTCTGCGGCTTTTGGTGACGGCGGATACGGATTCTCATTCGTATTCAGCTTGATCATATCAGCCTCATGCGGCTGCTCGCCCGGTACATACGGCACAACTTTTCTTACATTCTTTTCCCAGTTACTCATAAGTTCCTTCCTTTCTGCCTGTGGTCAGGAAATGCACCCTGACTTTATTCCGTCTTTCTGTTTTTTTGGAAAACCCTGTGAATCGTAACCATTTTTTCTTTTCCTTCTGCTCCGGCAGTTTCCCGCCGACGCAAAGTCCCTTTTTTCCCGGTGAACCGCTTTATCCTCTCTTCTTCCAGGTAGACGGATAGAAAAGGATCAGCATCGGAAACAGCTCCAGACGGCCTGCCAGCATATCAAAAATCAGAATCAGCTTGGAAACCGGACCGTATCCAAAGAAATTGCTGGTCGGTCCTACCTGGTCAAGACCAGGTCCGATGTTGTTCAGCGTTGCGGCAACTGCCGTGAAGTTTGTCTCGAAGGAAAATCCATCCACACTGATGATCAGCATGGAAAAGCTGTAGATCACCAGATAAACAATCAAAAATACGTTGATCGCCCGCAGAACCTCATGCTCTACCGGGTGATCGTCGAAACGGATGCGTTTGATACTGCGCGGATGTACGATCGAACCAAGCTCTTTTTTCACGGTTTTTAAGAGGATCAGGATTCGCGAAACCTTGATTCCGCCTCCCGTTGAACCGGCGCAGGCTCCGATGAACATCAGCATCACCAGAATACATTTTGACAGCTCCGGCCAGAGGTCAAAGTCCGTTGTGGAATAACCCGTTGTCGTGATAATCGATCCGACCTGGAAAAAGGCGGTCCGTACTGTCTCACCGATGGAATGGTACATCGGATAGATATTCCAGGAAATCACGCCTCCTGCCAGAAGGATAATCAGAAAATACGCTCTTACCTCCTGGGATGAAATGGCGGCCTTTCCCTTTTTGCAAAGCATCAGATAATAAAAGTTAAAATTCACACCGAACGCGATCATGGCGATTGTCAGAATCCACTGCTGCAGTGGTGTGTACACTGCACAACCGCTGTTCAACACGGCAAAACCTCCTGTTCCGGCAGCTCCCATGGCGAGTGTGACAGAATCAAATGTCTTCATGCCGGAAAGCAGCAGGGCAGCAATGGTAAAAAGTGTCATGCCAAGATAAATCTGATACAGAATTTTAGCAGTTCCGCGCACTCTCGGAACAAATTTGGAAACGGTCGGTCCCGGGCTCTCTGCCTTCATCAGGTTCATGACGGAACCGCCCTTCATCGGAAGCAATGCAAGAATGAACACAAGAACGCCCATACCGCCAATCCAGTGGGAAAAGCTTCTCCAGAACAGGCTGGCGTGTGAAAGGGCTTCCACATCACTCAAAATGCTGGCTCCTGTCGTTGTAAAACCGGAAACGATCTCAAACAGCGCATTGATATAAAACGGAATTTCCCCCGTAATTACAAACGGCACCGCTCCGAAAACACCAAGGACAACCCAGCTTAACGAAACGCAGACAAATCCGTCGCGGGAATAGATTTCCATATTGGACGGTTTTCTGAAGCAGAGGATCAGACCGGCCGCAATGCAGAGCAGTCCCCAGATAAGATACGCAAAGCCTGTCTTTTCCTGATACATGGCTCCGACCAGCGCCGGAAACAGCATCAGCATACCTTCCACTTTCAGCACCCAGCTGATGACAAAACGAATCATTTTATAGTTCATAATCCGCTTCCGATAATGACGGAATCTCCTGCCTCAAAGGAATCCTGTCCACCCGGAATGATGACCTTTCCCTGTCTGTTAATCGCTGCTACCAGAAGGTTTGGCCGTGTTTTCATATCCTGCAGACGGATGCCGATCATACGGCAATTCTGGTTCACGATAAACTCAAGAGCCTCCACACGGTCTTCCATCAGCTTATACAGCGTCTCAACGTTGCTTCCGATGGAGTTTTTCATTGCCCGGACATACTGCAGAATGTACTCTGCGGTGATGTGTTTCGGGTAGATCAGGCTGTCCAGGTTCAGGCTGTGGATAACATCATTAAATTCCAGATGGTTGATTTTCGTTACAACCTTTGAGGATACCTTCTCTTTCGCATACAGCGACAGAATGATGTTTTCCTCATCCATATCGGTGCAGGCCACAAAGGAATCCATATTCTGGATGCGCTCCTCTTTTAAGAGCTCCTGGTCACTTCCGTCACCGTAAATAACGGTTGCATCCGGCAGTGCTTCGCTTAAAACCTCACAGCGATCCTTATTTTTCTCGATAATCTTGACATCGACGTTCATATTTGCCAGTGATTTTGCGAGATAATACGTAATTTCACCGCCGCCGACGATCATCGTACTGTGTACCTTGTTTGTATGAACACCAATTTTCTTAAACAGGCTCTCTGCGTTCTGCGGTGTGGTAATGATGGAAAGGCTGTCTTTTGCCTGGATCACAAAATTTCCATCCGGTATGTAAACCTCGCCGTTTCGCTCAACAGCACAGACCAGCAGACTGTACTGAAGCGCTCCGGCCAGCTCACGCAGCGACATATGGACAATTTTCGATGTTTCCGGCACTTTAAAGCGCAGCATTTCGATTCTTCCGCGGGAAAAGCTGTCGATCTCAATCGCAGATGGGAACCGCAGCAGTCTTGCCATTTCCATGGCGGCCGCGTGCTCCGGGTTGATGATCATGGACAGACCCAGCTTTTTACGAATAAATTCTCTCTCCTCCCGATACATCGGATTTCGAACTCTGGCGATGGTGTGACAGTCTGCTGCCTGTTTGGCGATGACACAGCAAAGCAGGTTCATTTCATCACTTTTGGTTACGGCAATCATCAGATCCGCATGCTCAATATCCGCCTCCTGAAGCACCTGATAGCTTGCTCCGTTTCCTACAATTCCCATAACGTCGTAGGTGTTGGAGACGTTGCGGACGACAATACTGTCTGTGTCAATGACCGTCACAAGGTTGTCCTCGCGGCTCAGCTGGGCGGTCAGTGCGGTTCCGACTTTTCCGCAGCCCACAATGATAATTTTCATGTTCTCTCCCTTCAATGCAAAAGCATTTCGCGTAAAATAGTAAAGACCCGCCAGGCGGCATCGTAAAACCATTTTTCGATGCACTCCAAAAAGCAGATCTGTACCCCTATTGTACGATGGCGATTATATCATATTTCCAGGAAAAGCGGAATAGATTTTAACAACATTTTGGACGGAGTTTTTGTAATGATTGATCAAAAAAGGGAAAACCTGTTGAACCTTGCGCTGGCCGCAACGGAAGTCGAACGGCGGCGTGTGCCGGAGCTTTCGGCAGGTTATAACTCTTACAGCAAAACATGGGAAGTAATTGTACAGTATCAGGGAGACCTGGCTTTTCTGGAGGAGCAGGGAGTTCGTGTGACGCTGCTGCTGTTTTCGTATGCCATTCTTCTGGTTCCGGAGTCCTTGATGGATTACGTGACAGGACTGCCGCAGATTACCTATCTGGAGAAACCGAAATTACTTTATTTCGCAGATGCATTTGTGCGGAGCATATCCTGTATTACGCCTGTGCAGGAGGGGGTTATGGGTCTGTCTGGGAATGGGGTGCTGCTTGCATGCATTGATTCAGGCGTGGACTATGCGCATCCTGATTTCTGCGCACCGGACGGGACAAGCCGAATTGCAATTTTATGGGATCAGACGATTCCGGGGAATCCTCCGATGGGGTATGCTCTTGGGTCGGTATATACACGGCGGCAGATCAATGAGGCACTTGCATCTTCTACGCCGGAAGAACGGTTTGCCCTCGTGCCGTCCCGCGATGTGACGGGGCATGGGACAGCGGTGCTCGGAATCGCAGCGGGAAATGGGAGATCCTCGGCAGATGCGGCCATGCAGGGCGTGGCACCGGAAGCAACACTCGTGGTCGTAAAGCTTGGAAATCCTGATCCGGCGGATCTGCCGCGGACATCGCAATTGCTGCAGGCGGTGGATTTCTGCGTAAGATATGCACTTCTGGTGGAGCGGCCGCTTGTGATTAATTTGAGCTTCGGGAATAATTACGGTTCGCACAGCGGGGATTCCTTACTTGAAACGTATTTGAATGCAGTGTCAAATTTAGGGCAGAACGTGATCTGTATCGGGGCAGGAAATGAAGGGGATACCGGGCGCCATTATGCCGGGAACCTAAAGTCGGATCGCAAGTCGTCCGGTCAGACGCAAACAGTCCGTGCGACATCTGATCCGGCTGCGACGTCTGCGGTCTCGGCAACGGCTGACCGCGCTGTCTCCGTTGAATTTCAGGTCGGTGCTTATGAATCCTCGTTCAGTCTCCAGATCTGGAAGGTTTATGGGGATGAAATCTCGATCGAACTGATTTCCCCCGGCGGCATCCGCTCCGGCACGCTCTCTCCTGTCCTCGGCACGGCGCGTCTGACGCTTGGTCCGACAGAACTTCTCCTGTTTTATGGCATGCCATCCCCCTACAGCCAGGCGCAGGAAATTTACCTGACCTTTCAGGGCGCAGGAAACCATCTGTCCGTCGAAAACGGCATCTGGACCTTGCGTCTCACCCCCGGCCGCCTGATCTCCGGTTCCTTTGACCTCTGGCTTCCCGGCGGAAACGCCGTCGGTTCACAGACACACTTCTTCTCCCCCACTGCCGACACCACACTCACCATCCCTTCCACCGCCCGCTCCGCCATCACGGTCGGTGCCTACGATCCCCGCCTTTCCTCCTATGCCAGCTTCTCCGGCCGCGGCTATACCCGTATTCTCCACGAAATTAAACCTGATCTCGCCGCCCCGGGTGTCAATATCCCAGCTCCCCGTTCCGGCGGCGGCTATGCTTCCTTCACCGGCACCTCGTTTGCCACGCCTTTTGTATCGGGAAGCGCCGCTCTTATGATGGAATGGGGTATTCTGCGCGGAAATGACCCGTTTTTATATGGTGAAAAGCTGAAAGCTTATCTCATCGCAGGCGCAAAACCCATCGCATCCGAGAGCGAATACCCGAACAGGCGGGTGGGATGGGGACGACTTTGTTTAGAAAGTAGCCTGCCAGATTAAAGTTATTGAAGGATTCGATAGAAGAAATAAAAGCGCAATGTAAAGAGTTAAACGACAAATGAGACATATTTTTATCTCTGTACTATCTTGTACTTTGCTACGAAAATAAAACTCGTAGCAAGGTACTTATAGTGTTCATTTGTCTGGCAACTCTTTTTTATTTAACTGTTAATAACTTGCTGTTTAAAATTTTTTGAATGCAAAGAGAATCACTTACCCAAAAGATATTCTTCCAACATTTCCTTTACTTTTTTCTCAATTTCGTCTATGATCTCTTCACACCTTGTCTTTTTCATCCCTGCACCAGTTCCTACCGCCAGTAACTCTTTTCTGCCTGGATTTCTTCCATTTCCATCTACTGACGTAGTATGTTCGCCATAATACGTATTACTGTAAGTAAGATCATATGCCGGACTTAAATGCCATTTATCTTCGTCTGCTTCGTACAAATACGTGAAGTTCTTCGAATGATCATCTCTGTTATGTGCAAAAACATTGAAACACATTCGGCGGAACATATTTTCAACATCTTCATCGCAATTGCGTGTCATGATTTTTGTCAGTTTCATTAATCCATGATAGTCCAGACTTGGCTGCTCAAAATCCAATTCCAGAATTGCAGCTGTCGTCAACATGTGCACTTTCTTTTTCCCTTTCAAACAGTTTCTCCTGTCAAACCTTTTAGTTCCAAAATATCCTTTACATTTTTCTGATGGAAACAATCTCGTTTCACTCATCATAATTCCGCAGGCCTTGGCACAGCAGGAATAGTCATATTCCATTTTTCCTGCATCTTTTCCGTCCACATGCGCTGGAAATTTGATAATCCATTCTTCATTATCAATGGTTGTCATGATTTTAGGTCTTGCTCCGCCGCTGGTACCTCCCAGCAGATACAATTCGTCCAGTTTATCCGAATACTCTGTATTCAGTATCTTTTGACACTCTTCCGCCAGTTTGTCCAGATCTGCACTGCTCTGCTCCTCTGGAAAATTCTTTTCCGGGTGATATGTCAACGCTCCCATCCCCGATGTGCCCACAATCGCCAGACGATCCAGTACGGTCAGTTCATCCGGATTTTGTTTATGTGCCCGTAACAGGCGATCCAACAGTAATCTGCCCCAATGATCTGGAAGACTGTCCGCAAAAACCCCAAATAATCCTTCAAAATGATCCTTAACTGGAACAAATACCTGTTTTTGCAAAGGCAATGAAAATGGGTTGATCGAAAATCCGGTTTCCAGCCATTCATCACTGTACTGAAATGCCACTTTGTGGTCTGCCGTCATAGCTAATGTTCCCACCGTTTGATCCTCATAACACACCTGCAGTACTTTATCTTGTTTCATTGATAACCTCCTGAATATCTTTATACGGTACCTGCGTGAAAATATTTCTGAGCTCATCTGCAAGATCCAGTGCGATTGCAATTTTCGTTAAAGATAACAGGGAAATTTGTCCTGTCGTTTCGAATCTTTTGATTGAGCCGTAACTCACTCCGCTTATAGATGCTAATTTTTCCTGCGTAATTGAACGTCTCTTTCTGATTTTTCTCACTCGCTGCGCAAGTTTTTGATCCAGTTCTTCCGGAGTTTCCCATATAAATTGTTCCATTTTTCCCCTTCTTGTTACAGATTATATGTTATCTAAGATATCCTATTTTTATTCAAAACAGATTATATATTATCTATTCTATTTTACCACTCACGTGCAGAAAGCACAATGATTTCCTGCCCTGTTTCCATAAAAACTCCACCCCGTTTTTGTAACTGCAGATAAATTTTGCATCTCCTTTACTCTATAGGGATAATTTGCGCTTTTTTGACTATCCGGTAGTATTTGTTTCAGAGTAAGTAAAAAAGCCTCTGCCGGGCAAAAATTTTGCTTCCCGGCAGAGGCTTTGCTGGTCAAACGGATATTCATGCAAGCATGATTCGCGATTTTTCTTCCATTTCGCATGGCTTGGAATCGTTACAAATACTGGCTGAATTCCACTTTTTCTTTATTTGGTCCTTCGATCGTGAAGAAACGGACGCCATTTTCCCAGAACGGAAGGAAATGTACTTCATCCTGCGTCGTATTCAGACCGGCCCCGGTAATCATTTCGTGAACCTTTTCAATATTCTTTACGTCAATCGCCACATGGTCGATTGCGCCGGATCTCAGCGCTGCAGCTTTGTTTTCGTACGTTTCGATCACAAGTGTTCCAAGCTTTAAGAATGCCACTTTCTCATCCGCCGCCTCATTTACGGTGCGGAATGCAATTTCAAATCCAAGCTTTTCATAAAACGCAATCGTCATCTCAATATCGTTGGTCGGAATACCGACATGCTGGATTCCATTTAACTGCTCTCTTAATTCCATTTCTTATCCCCCAGTCTTTTTTCTACCTGTGCCAGATCCGGCATGGCCGGAATAGAGCGTGTCTGAAAAAGGCTTTTCGTGAGCTGCGAGTCCCAGTTTGTGGGAGATTTTATCCGAATGAGGGCGGCGTAGCGGGCTACGGCAACCGAATGAGGGTAAAATATACCGCAAAGTTGGGCTTGCAGATTGCGGAAATGATTTTTCAGACACGCTCTAGCACCTTTTTTCTCCACACAAAGGCTTGCAACGGCGTTTCCAAAACGGGCAAACGCTGCCAGTTCTTCCTGCGGCTGTAAAGATATGCTCCATTCCACCAAGTGTCACTACAACTATTTTTACACTCTGATGATATAATATTTCCGCTGTTTTTGCAACATTTTGCTCTCTCCTGCCCGTTCGCTGCCGTTTTGCTGTTTCTTTTTTTCACAGATCACAAGGATGAGTGCCAGCATTCCTCCCATCAGGCTGCACCAACTGCCAGCCGTCCGTCCGGGCGCATGGTACACAAGAACAATTTTGTGCTCGCCTGATGGGATTTTTGCGCCGAGAAATGCCGTGTTTGCGCGGAACAGCAGTGTTTCTTTCCCATCCACTTTCAGCACAAAATTTTCATCGTATGGAATGCTGGTGATGAGGTATCCGTCTCTTTCCGCGGAAACCACGCCTGTGATGCCGTCGCAGCCGTATGTTGCTGTTGTTCCGCCAATCAGGGTAACCGCCTGACTGTACAGCTGCTCCGTTTTTTCCAACGGCTGTGCCATACCAGTCCATGTCTCAAAATTTTTCAGGATATAATGGCCTTTTCCCATCCGAATGAATACGGTTCCATCTTCTTTCATCGTTACAAGATAGTTAAACTGTGTATTCCCATTGGCATACGTATGGTTGATGCCGGTCAGGCGGTTGGTCTGGCCGTTGATGCGGATAAACATATCATGACTCGCTTTCTGATTCTCCACCTCGAAAGAAACGGCGAGCAGCGTTGCTCCCTCTGCGGCACCCGGCAGCGTTGCTGAGACGGTCACGGATTTTTTCGTCTCAATCTCATATCCGTCCGCTGTCTTCTGAATGCGCAGATCTTCCTGATCGGTCTCTGGAATTTCAAGGTTTACTTTCTGAAAACAACTGTGAAACAGGGGTCCTACAGAACCATTCTTTGTATCTGAATCTGCAGCGGCTCTGAAATTATCCACAGATTTCGCCGATTTTTCCTGATCCGTGATTGCCGCTGTTGTCTTCCGCATTTCCTGATCCGGGATCACGGCTGCCGTCTCCAGTATTTCCTGGTTCTGCGGATAAGGTAACGATTTGTATTCCGTCTCGGAAACCACCTGGTCTGTCACGTAGGCAACCGGCGCTGCGGATATGGCACGATAAACCTGAAAGTCCCCGTAATCCCGGTACAGTTCATACCCTTCCGGCCGTGTTTCTGCCAGAATGTACTTCACGCCCATGAGCTGGCAGAACAGCGGATCATCGGAGACGGTCTGCATCATGCGGTTGCGGAAGGCTTCATTAATCCCATACGTCTCGTCCCGGAATTTCTTATATTCTGCATTGTATGCCGAGGAATAAATCGTCGAAACATTCTGTCCAATATCCCAGATCCGGTTGACGTTCGCAAGGTTCTGTCCGCCGTCTCCATACTGCTCCATACGGTACCAGCCGGGATCCTCCGCGCGGATCTCACGGATTGCCGCTGCAATCTTGCTGTCCGTCAGAGCTTCATACGTTTTGCGCGGGATCATCACATGCTTTTCCTGATTGATTGCTTTTCCGGCAAATGCAAGAATCACAGCACTAAAGACGAGCGGCAGAAACGGAAGCTCTCTGCCCCGCAGCCGTTTTTTTGCCGGAAACCACCGCCATGCCAGATAGCACGCAGTCACACAAATCACATCCAGTATGCCGAGATGCCAGTATGGTTCAAAGTATGTCTCTTGCTTTGCATTCCACATCAGAATCAGAACTATGAGGTACGGAAGCAATTCTCGCAGCTCTGTCATGACTTTGCGCTTAAAATTCCCGGTGCTTCGATTTTTTCCACACTCCCGCTTCCGGACAAGCTGGTTTTCCACATAAAGCCCGACTTCTGCACAGAGGACCGGAAGAAACGGGATGAATACTTTATCTTTGCTGTACAGGCCGCCGTTCAGCAGATAGCCGAACAGGGGAATACAAAAGAATACCAGCAAAAGGAAGGACAACAGTTTCTCACGCAACCGGCTCTTTCCGATCGCTCTGCCCAAAAGCGCCACCCCCGCAAATGCGGAGAGGCCAATGCCGTACGGCGTGTAGCAGAGACGCAGGATCAGAAACTGCGGTTTCCACATCGCCGGATCGGTAAAAAGTCCTGCGATGCCGCCCGCTGCGGTGCCGCGTCCGCCCTCGCCGCTGCCGCCGAACAAGGCGGCAGCCGATGGGATCAGCAGAATACCGGAAAGAAGGATTCCTGCGAGGACCGGAAGCGCAAAGCGGATTGCTGCGCCAAAAAAGCTCCGCAAACCCACCAAGGTTTCACCCGTTCCGGCAGATTTTTCACCTGCCCTCTGCTTTTTCTCTGCCCCGGCCTTTTGATTCCGCGACACTTTTCGATTCTCCTGTTCCGCTTCATACGCAGCATTTTCTGTACCGCATTTCAAATACTCCGTCACCGCATACGCCGTGAGCGCAAGCAGCCCGCCGACCGAAAAATAAAAGCTGGTCAGAATCATCCCAAGAACGGAAAGAATCAGCAGACCGCTCTTTCTCTTCTGAAAATGGCGGTCCACGCCCAGCAGAGCCAGCAGCAGAAACGGCATATAATTGACAAACATAAGCTGATTATAGGAATGATATAAAAGTGCGGTAGAACACGTAAAGAAAAGTGATGTAAAAAGACAGTTGCCGTAATGCAGACCCTTTTTGCTGATCCATCGATAAAAAAGCACTGCATCCGCCGCATACAGCAGCGCGGAGGAACCCATCACCCACAGGTCCATCGGGATGAACGGGAAAAGGTAGGATAACAGCACGGTCGGACTCAGCAGTCCGTAGTAGGCAAAATGGTAAATATTCTGACCTCCTCCCAGATTCCATGCGAAATCCGGGAAGAGGTTTCCGGTCGCGTAAAACCGCTTTCGGAAGTAATCGGCAAGGGTGCTGTGCTGGCTGATCCAGTCAATCGAGGAGCCGAATACGCCGTATTGCAGGACGAACAGCCGGCACAAAAGCAAAGAAAAGAAAAACAGACCAGCCGCCGTAAAATCCTTTCCGGTAAGACCTTCCCAAAAGCCGTTCCGCCATCCTTTCGGCTGACCTTTCTTTTTCCGTGATTTCCCCGGCTCTCTTGTTTCCTTTAAGATTTCCTTTTTCATGCCCGGATTTCTCCTCTTTCAGAAGCATGGCGTTTGTCGGCATACTCTGGAAAATACACGTTTTTCTTTTCTGCCGTATGGGCATCTTTTCTTCTCTTTGCAGCACTCTCCTGCTTTTTCACCGGCTGCACACTGTGCATCTTGACCGTCTCTTCACTCGTCTCCTTTAAGAGATAAATCGGACGGTGCTTTGTTTCAAGATATGTCTTGGAAAGATAAATGCCTACAATGCCCGTGCAGAAAAGCTGTACACCGCTCACCAGAAAAAGGATGCATGCCATCGACGGCCAGCCCGCAACGGGATCGCCAAACAACAGCGTTCTTCCGATGATGAACACGATCAGAATCATAGAAATCAGGAAAAAAAGCACGCCCATGACAGATGCAAATGACAGCGGAGCTACGGAAAAACCTGTGATGCCGTCGACCGAGTACGCGAGGAGCTTTCGAAGCGGCCACTTCGACGTTCCGGCGCAGCGGTCCTCGTGCTCAAATTCCAGCCATTCTGTGTGAAAGCCGACCCATCCGAAAATTCCTTTGGAAAAGCGGTTGTACTCACTCATTTCCAGCACGGCATCCACCATTTTGCGGCTCATCAGACGGTAGTCCCGTGCACCGCTTACAATCTCTGTTCTGGAAAGGCGGTTGATCACACCGTAGAAGGCATTTGATAAGAAGGATTTGATTTTTCCCTCGCCCTCCCGCGAGCTCCGGCGTGCCGCCACACAGTCACAGGTACCGCTCTGCAGCATCGCGTACATTTTCGGAAGAAGGGACGGCGGATCCTGAAGGTCGACATCCATCACTGTTACGTAATCGCCTTTGGCCGCCTGCAGTCCGGCGTACATGGCTGCCTCTTTTCCGAAATTTCTCGAAAACGAGAGGTAACGGCAGCGCATATCCTTCTGCGCAAGCCGGCGCATCTCAAACAGGCTGTGATCCTTCGAGCCGTCGTCAACAAAGATCAGCTCGAACTGAACCTTCTGCTGTTCTTCCATCTCATCCATCTGACGTACCATCGTCTCGTAGTAAACCGGAATTGCTTCCTCTTCGTTGTAGCATGGTATGATAATACTGATTGTCTCCATTTTTTTCCTCCCGGGGATTACATACTCTCTCAGAATCCTTCTGCAGATCCTTCCTGCTGCAATCCCGCTTCTGTCTCATTCTTATGCAAGCCAGGTTTTTGTGGCTGTTTCTCCCGCTGCAGAATCCTCGCCTGCCTCCGGGAAACGCAGGATGACTTTAAACAGATCGCCGTCTGCCGCAAGCTCCATGCGGCCGCCCATGTTGGCCGTGTAGCTTGATGCAATCGCAAGGCCAAGGCCGTGCCCATCGCTCGTCCGTGACGCGTCACCGCGCACGAAGCGTTCCATCATTTCCTCCGGTGCAAAATTCATCTCATAGGCGGAAATATTTTTCATCGTCACGAAAATCTCCCCGTTTTTCTTCCCTGCATCAATGTAAACTCTCGTTCCGCCCAGGCTGTATTTCAGGATATTTTCCACGAGATTCTGTATCACGCGGTACATTTTCCCATTATCCCCAAGGAACGGCAGTGGCTCTTCTCCGAGTGCCGTGCGGAACGACAGACTGCTCTGCGCAATCGCATCGTCCATATCGGCGAGGGTCTGCTCGATCAACCGTTTCATATCCATTTTTTCCATCTGGAATTTTTCGGTTCCGCTTGTCGATTTGGAGAGCTCGAAGAGGCTTTGGATCATCTCCTTTAGCTGTTCCTGTTTCACAGAAATCACCTCGACGTAATCCTGTGCCGCCGGTGTCAGATCCTCTTTTTTCAGAAGATCCGTATAGCCGACCATCGAGGTGAGCGGGGTTTTCAGATCGTGCGATACATTGGTAATCAGGTCAATTTTGAGACGCTCCGCCTGCATCTGTTTTTCTACGCTCTTCTGCATAGCGCTCTCAATATTTTCCAGCTCTGCAAACGCCGGATACAGCAGGGATTTTTCGGATATTTCATGGATCCGGCTTTCCATGCTGCCTTCTGCCATCGTATGGATCTGTTCCATCAAAAGGCCCATCTCCCGGTTCAGGCGACTGCGGTATGTTTTCCAGGCAAACAGAATTAAAATCAGCGTGGTCAGCCCAAGAAGAATGACAGACAGTACCTCGCCATCCATTCCGTTTATCAGTCCGGTGATCGTAATCACGATTAGAAGTTCCGCAATCAGTGCCACACGGAACGGCCATTTACTCTGACCGGCAAGCTGCCGTTCCAGGCTGGTCCGATCTCTGTAACGCTTCCTTTCTCTGCAAAAAAAGGACATTTCTCTCAGTTGTTTCTTTTCATAGCGACAGACAAGAATGCCGGCACTGAGAAGGAAAACGCCACAGATTCCAAAAAACAGAAGACCTGTCTGCACACACTCTATTACAGTACCCCATTCGGCAACAATGCGGTATCTGGCATAGCTGTGCCGGAGCGGCTGAAGCCATCCGAAAAAAGCAAATCCTCCGACAAGAACCAGAAGCTCATTTGGCACCTTTTCGGATTTTTTCAGAAACAGCTGCTCTTTCTCTGCTTCCGCAGCGGCTCTTGCCTCAAACTGCATCTGCCGGGATTTTTCTATTTCATCTGTCTCGGACTTATCTGCGGCTGCCCCTTCGCTGCTTTTTACTGTTTTTCCCGCTTTTTCCGGTTCGTTGCCGGCAAAAGCAGTCATTTTCGGGTTCCCGGTATCTTTTCGGAATTTCCATACCAGATACAAGGCTGCGGCTATGCCCAAAACGCCGACTACCGTCACTCCGATGCCGATACCCCATTCGATGTTGCGCCACATTCCCCATTCGAATTCACTGGCCCATTTCCGCAGAAGCTTTCCGCACAAAATCAGTACCATAGAAAGATCGGTAAGCATCCACAGCAGGATGCGTTTTTCAGTTTCCGTCATTTTTTTCAATTTTGTATCCAATTCCCCACACCACCTTTAAATATTTTGGATTTTTCGGCGTAATTTCGATTTTCTCACGAATGCGCCGGATATGAACCATGACGGTATTTTCTACGCTGTAAGCATCCTCCTGCCAGACCTGGCTGTAGATTTCTTCGGCTGAGAATACGTAGCCGGGATGCTCCATCAGAAGCTCCATAATTTTGTACTCGGTTGCGGTCAGGCGAACAGGTTCACCGTCCACCAGGAGTTCTTTGGTGTTTCGGTTCAGCAGCAGACCGCCGTTTTTCAGGATATCCTGGCTTTGTGTGGTTCCGTTTGCGGCGCCTAAGGAGAAGTAACGGCGGAGCTGGGATTTGACACGGGCCATGAGTTCGGCGGTATTATACGGCTTTGTCACGTAATCATCGGCGCCCATCGAAAGTCCGATGACTTTGTCGCTCTCTTCGGTTTTCGCGGAAAGCATGATAATCGGGATGTTGTTTTTTTCTCTTATTTTCATCAGGGCGGAAAGACCGTTCATTTTGGGCATCATGACATCGAGCAGGATCAGATGGATCTGTTCGGTCATGAGGATGTCGAGTGCCTCCATGCCGTTGTAGGCTTTTTTTACCCTGTAGCCTTCCAGTTCTAATAGTTTGCCGAGAGATCTTACGATTTCCCGGTCGTCGTCTACGACTAATATGTTGTATTGGCTCATCTCGTTTTTCCCCTCTTGGTTCTATGGTGTTTATCATAACAGAAAAAACGGAGATTCTTTGGATAAAAAACTGACATTTTTCTTAAAATGTAATCCCCCATTACGTTTTCCTGCTTTTTTTACAAAAAAAACACTGATTGGTAGAGTTGTAAGCTGGTGTAAAAAAATAAAAACAAACGCATATAAATTAGTAAAAATGCCTGCCATAGCACCTGAAAATGTGGAAAAAGATAAAAAAAGTCAATATAAGTGGACAAAATACACAATATCAAACGGGGATTTTATTTGATATAGTGTAAATATCACAAATAAGCAAAGAAAATGCGTAATAAAAACGCACAAAACAACGGAAAGGATGGGGAGCATGGCGAAGGAAAAGGTGAAAAAGAAAAGAGGACAAAAAATCACACCTGCAATTTTTTGGAAACAGCGCTGGCTGCTTGTAATGTCAGTACCATTTGTAATCTGGCTGATTATCTTCAAGTATATTCCACTTTGGGGATGGACGATGGCGTTTCAGGAGGTAAAACCTGCAACGTTCTCACTTCCGATCTGGGAGAGAACCCTGGTTGGATTTAAAAACTTTACAGATGCTTTCAAAGACCGTCTGTTCACACAGACGCTGATCAATACATTGGGAGTCAGCTTTCTGGATATCGCAGTTGGAACAATCGCAGCAATCGCATTTGCAGTTCTCTTAAATGAGATGTTCTTTACAAGATTTAAAAAAGTGACGCAGACCATATCGTATCTGCCGCACTTTGTATCCTGGGTTATCATTGCAAGTATTGCAAAGAACATTTTCAACGACGGTGGTGTCGTTGATAGTATTTTCGGCAAAAATCTGCATTTGATGAGCTCCAATACACCGCTCATCTGGGTGACTATTATTTTGATCAACTGCTGGAAAGAGGTTGGCTGGAATGCCATCATTTATCTGTCTGCAATGGCAGGCATTGACCCTGGCCTTTATGAGGCGGCTGATATAGACGGTGCAAACCGTCTGCAGAAAATCTGGCACATTACCCTTCCGGGTATCCGTCCAACGATCATCGTACTGCTGATCATGAGTATCGGTGGTGCCCTGAATGTAGGTATGGAGCGTCAGATGCTTCTGAGCAACCCGCTGATAGAGGATCACACGATGGTACTTTCCTGGTTCTCTTATAAGAGAGGTATCGGAAACAGCAACTATGGACTTGGTACTGCAATCGGTGTATTTCAGTCTGCAGTCAGCGTTACTCTGCTGCTGATCGCCAATAAAATTGCCGGTCTGGTAGGCGAAGACAAACTTCTGTAGGAGGACGCGAATATGAAAAAAAGAGCAAAAACATTTGACTACATACTGGCAGTAATCTTCGTATTCCTTGTCATCATTACGATTTATCCGTTTCTGAATGTACTGGCGATTTCGTTTAATGATTCAACGGATACTATCAAAAACGTAAATTTTGTCATTCCGAGAAAGTTTACCTTAACCAACTATAAATACGTATTTAAAGACGGCGGCATTGTCACCCCGGCAGTGATCTCTGTTCTTCGAACCGTCATCGGAACGATTGTCGGTATCGTTTGTACTTCAATGGTGGCTTATACCTTAAGCCGGAGAGATTTTGTGCTTCGTAAACCATTCCAGATGCTGTTTGTTATCACAATGTATGTCAGTGGCGGTATGATTCCGGAATATCTTCTGATTATCCGTACCTTAAAGCTGGGCAATAACTTCATGGTATACATTCTGCCTGGTCTGATGTGGGTTTATAATATGATTCTGGTTCGCTCTTATATCGACGGACTGCCGATGGCTCTGCAGGAGGCAGCAAAGCTCGACGGAGCAAACGATTTTCAGATCTGGTATAAAGTCGTTATGCCGCTTTGTAAACCGGTTATCGCAACCGTAGGCCTGTACTATGCAGTAGGACAGTGGAACTCCTTCATGGATACTTACCTGTATGCGAAAAAACTCCCGACTCTGCAGTACAAACTGTATGAGATTATGAACCAGGCGACCATGAAAATGGACGTTCATGCAGGAACCAATGTACAGACGGCCGTAACACCAATGTCCGTACGTATGGCCGTAACGATTGTAGCAACTGTGCCGATCGTTATTGTATATCCGTTCCTTCAGAAATACTTTATCGGCGGTATGACACTTGGTTCTGTTAAAGACTGATAAAAAACAGTATTAAAAAATTTTTAGAAAAAGATGATGTTTATTCCTGCCAGGCGAAAGAAAGAGTGCAGGATGACATAAACCATTTTAAGGAGGGCTTTTATGAAAAGAAAAGTAGTATCACTCATGTTAGTATCTGCTATGGTGGCCGGAATGCTCGCAGGATGCGGTTCCGACAGTGGCAGCAGCAAGGGAGGGTCCAGCACAGAGACTGGATCAGCGGCAGAGGCAAGTTCTTCAGGCGAGACAGCAGATGACAAATCTCCGATTACCTTTGAGTATTTTAACGCTGATGGTAAAAACGGCAACTGGGATAACCCGGTAGCAAAAGCAATCACAGAGGCAACAGGCGTTACACTTGATGTTTCCTATCCGGTAGCATCCCAGGGTGATGCAAAAGAAGATGTTGCGCTGATGATCGCAAATGATGAGTATCCGGACATGATTTATGCAAAAGGCTCAGCAACGGATTTGTATCAGGCAGGCGCGCTGATTGATATGACAGACCTGATTGAAAAATATGGTCCAAACATCAAAAAAATGTACGGAGCAGAGATGGAAAAACTGAAATGGAGCCAGGATGATCCTGGAATCTATCAGCTTTCCTACGCAGGTGTAAACCAGAAAACCCTGACAACAGGCGGAAGCTGCCAGATTCAGTGGGCTGCATTAAAAGAGAACGATTATAAATATCCGAAGACACTGGATGAGTATGAAAAAATGATCAAGAGCTATCTTGCAGCACATCCAAAAACAGAAGATGGTCTGGATATGATCGGTATCACCATGAGTGCTTCTGACTGGCACTGGATGATTACCCTTGGAAACCCGGCAGGACTGATCGCTGATGCATCCCCGGATAATGGACAGTGGATCATTGACGACGAGTACAACGTACATTACAAACATGTAACAGATGAAGAGAAAGAATACTTCAAATGGCTGTGCCGTATGTACAACGAAGGTATCCTGGATCCGAACTTTGCAACGCAGACAGATGATGACTATATTGCAAAAGTTGCCAGCGGCCGTGTTGTTGCCATCACCGATGCTGAGTGGCATTACAGCCAGTGCGAAGCTACTCTGGTAGCAGACGGAAAAGTAGATCAGACTTATGTTGGACTTCCTGTAACCTTAAGAGAAGATCAGGTAGAAAAAGCCCTTCTGTATCAGGGAACTACCGTTGGCTGGGGTATTGGAATTACCAAGAGCTGTGAAGATCCGGTTCGTGCCATCAAATTCCTTGACTATCTGTGCTCCGATGAAGGACAGATCCTGTATCACTGGGGTATCGAAGGCGAGAACTACTTCCTCGATGATGACGGACAGCCATATCGTACCGATGAAGAAGTTGCAAAAGCTCAGTCTGATCCGGATTATGCAAAGAATACCGGTATTGACAACTACACTGGATTCCCGATCTACGGAACAGGTTCCTACTCTGAAGACGGATTCCCATACACTCCAACTACCAAAGAGTCTGTTATTGCAAACTACAATACAGCAGAAAAAGAAGGATGCGAAGCGATGGGATTTGAGATGCTGACCGACATGTTTGCACAGCCGGAAGAGTTCGATCTTCTTCCATACTCTGCACTGTGGGCATATCAGCAGCCACAGGAACTTGCTGAGAAACAGACAATTCTGGACGAAATTGCTTGGCCGGGACTTGTTAAATGCGTAACTGGTACCGAAGATGAGTTTGATGGAAACTGGGAGAGCATGGTACAGGAGCTGACAGACAATGGTCTGGCAGATGCAGAAGAAGCTATGACAGAGTTCCTTGCTACCAAACTTGTTGATGTAGAGTAAGTAAAGCAAAAACATAAGGTTTTGCCGTTGAACGGAAGGCGGCACAAAAACATGGTCTGATATTATTAAATGTCAGGCCATGTTTTTAAATACAGCGACAGTAATGGGAAATGTGAAACATTGTAAAAAGATAACAGTATATGGAAAATCTGCAAACAATTTCATGAGACAAAATCATAGGGAGGTTTTTGAAAAATGACAGAAAAGAAGGAGTTTCAGGTAAACAAAAACACACCGTTCTGGGATGCATCACTGACGGATCAGGAAAGAATCGACTGGCTGTTAAAAGAAATGACGGTCGAAGAAAAACTGGGATACCTCGCCAGCTCTTCCCCGGATCTGCCGCGCCTTGGCATTCCGGGAGTCTCTGTAGGCGGTGAGGCGGCACACGGCGTTGAGGGCAGAAACGATCAGAACGGTCTTGGAAAACCGGATGTGACAACATCCTTCCCACAGCCGATCGGTATGAGTGCATCCTGGGACCCGGAGCTGATCAGACAGGCCGGTGAAATAACAGGAACCGAGGCGCGCGTCGTATGGCACCGCCATGAGGGCCATGGACTCAGCAGATGGGCTCCGACCGTTGATCTTGAGCGCGATCCGAGATGGGGAAGAAACGAAGAAGGTTACGGAGAGGATCCTGTGCTGACCGGAAAAATGGCCGGTGCTTATATCCGGGGAATGCAGGGCGATGATCCGAAGTATCTGCGCTGTGCAGCGACCTTAAAGCATTTCTATGGAAACAATACGGAGGTCGGCCGCGGATGGAAAAATTCTTCCATTGACCCGCGGAACAAATATGAGCTGTATTTGGAGCCATTCCGCAGATGTATTGAGGATGGCGGCGCAGAGGGCATTATGACGGCATATAACAAGATCAACGGAACGATCGGTATCCTGAATCCGGAAGTGACCGATATTCTGAAAAAACAGTACGGTCTCCGTCACGTTGTCAGCGACGGCGGTGCGATGGGACTTGTCGTGAATCTGCATCACTATTTCGGACAGCATGCGGAGACGATCGCAACGGCACTGAAAGCCGGTGTGGATGCCATGTCTGACGATCCGCGTATGGTAGAGCAGGCGGCACGCGAGGCATATGAGCTTGGCATTCTGAAGGAAGAGGATATGGACCGCTCCATTCGCTGTATGATGGAGACGAAGCTTCGTCTCGGTGTTTATGATCGGGAAAACCTGAATCCGTATGACCGTGTGACCGAGGACGATATCGATTCCCCGAAGGCACGTGAAATCTGTAAAGAGCTGAGCCGTGAATCGATCGTGCTTCTGAAAAATGAGAATGGAGCGCTGCCGCTTGACAAAGCTCTGAAAGCAGAAGATATTGCCATTGTCGGACCGCTTGGTGATGCATGGTATCAGGACTGGTACGGCGGAACGGCACCATACCGCACAACCTTCCTACAGGGGATGGAAGTACTGAAGCAGGAGAACATTACATTCGCGGATGGTCTGGATCGCGTTGTTTTCCGCTGTGATGGAAAAGGTCTTGCCGTAGCAGAAGACGGAACACTTCAGATGGCAGATGAGCCAGATGTGTTTATCAAGGAATACTGGGGTGAGGGAAGCTATACGTTCAAGAGTGTCCGTACCGGAAAATACCTCGGTGCAAGACTCTCAGAGTCGCAGGGAGAAAAGCCGAAAATGGGACAGATTGCGGCAGACCGGGAGGAAGCCTTCGACTGGTTTGTGATGGAGATTTTCCACGTGGAGCCGCAGGAGGATGGCAGCGTTGTGCTGACCAACCGTTTCCATTACCCGGTTTATAGAGATGCAGAGGGATTTTTCTCCTTCGAGCAGACGGAGGGAATTCCGATTACGATGGAGGTTGTCGAAAACGGAATTGAAAAAGCAGTTGCTGCAGTCCGGGGCAAAAAGCAGGTTTTACTTGCGCTCGGCTGTAACTCCGTGATCAATGCGAAAGAGGAGATCGACCGCAACACACTGGAGCTGCCAGAGGAGCAGGAGATGCTGCTTGACCGGATCGCAGAGGTCAATCCGAATACCGTTCTGGTGCTGTTTACGAATTATCCGTACACACTTCAGAAAGCGATGGAAAAACTGCCGGCGATCATCATGTCTGCAACGGGAAGCCAGGATATGGGAAGCGCAATGGCAGAGGCTGTGCTTGGAATCTATGCACCGGCCGGCCGTCTGAATATGACCTGGTATGAGAGGATCGATCAGCTGCCGGACATTGACGATTACGACATCATCAAAGGAAAAAGAACGTACCGCTATTTCGATGGGAAGGTATTGTATCCATTCGGCTATGGCCTGACGTATACCACATTTGCGTATGAGAACTATAAGGTTTCCTTAAAAGACGACCGTCTGCTGCAGATCTCTCTCGATGTGAGAAATACGGGCGATACCGCAAGCGACGAGGTCGTCCAGATCTACGGTTCCGCTTTGGAATCCTGCGTGAAGAAACCAATCTGCCAGCTGCTTGATTTTGTCCGTGTGAAAAACATTGCCCCGGGCGAGACGAGACACGTGGCACTGGAAATCCCGGTAGAGGAGCTTCGCTTCTACGATGTCATCAGCCGCAGACTGATGGTAGAAGAGGGAACGTATGAAATCTATGCAGGCGCATCCTGCAAGGATAAAGCCGTTTCCACAGAAATCTTTATTCCGGGCGGAAAAAGGGGAGTACGCGATCTGAGTGCATTTACCGCGGCAGACCACTACGATGATTACGAGAACATGTATCTGACGGAAGGCCACTTCAATTTCAAGGCAGTCCGCGTGCAGGATGAGACGAAAGAAGGTGTTCTCGTTTACCGTGACTGTGATCTTTCCGATGCTGCTGTTCTGGCACTTCATGTGAAGAGTGAACGCGGCGGCAGTGTGGAAGCCTTTGTGGACGGTGTTTCAATGGGAAGCTTTACCGGTGACACAAGAACCTGCGAGTTCCGCAGTGCTCCGAAACTGGACCGCTATGCGGAGGAAGAAATAAAAGAGCGCAACCGGTACCGCGAGCCGGTTTATGAGGATGTTGAAATTTCCCTCGCAGACAGACCGCAGACGGACGGCGCATCTGAGATCCGTCTCGTCCTGAAGGGAGATATGCGGATCTGCTATCTGCGTGTGCTGAAAAATAAGAGCACAGGAAAAATTCAGATGGGCGTAGCAAACTAACCAGATAATGTATTATCTGAAAAAAGTATTGACAAATTGTGTGAATATGAATAAAATATTCCTGTAAAAACAAAATACGGAGATCTTCAGGGCAGGGTGTGATTCCCTACCGGCGGTAGAGCCCGCGAGCCGAAAGGCATGATCCGGTGAGATTCCGGAGCCGACAGTACAGTCTGGATGGAAGAAGATGATAGTACAGTTGATTTTTGTATGAATGAATGTAGTATCAGAGCTCTGAGATGGTGATCCATTTCAGAGCTTTTTATGTAGGAAATCAGACATTCATTTATCGATCAGATGTAACAGATCAATTCCACCCTGCAGATATTTCTGCAGGATTTTTTTGTATCTGGTACATCGTTTTCGAAATAAATATACCACTCACTTGTCTGTGAATCCGATTGCACAGGTCTAAAAGCCTTAGCGTACCAGACAAAGAACAGGAATAAGAAAGAAGGAATAAAAATGACGGATCAGGAATATATGCTTCGAGCGATCCAGCTGGCTAAAAAAGGAGAAGGTTGGACGAATCCCAATCCGATGGTAGGGGCAGTGATCGTAAAAGACGGAAGGATCATCGGGGAAGGCTATCATAAAAAGTATGGAGAACTTCACGCGGAACGTAATGCAATTGCTTCTCTTACAGAATCAGCAGAAGGTGCGGTGATTTATGTTACGCTTGAGCCTTGCTGTCATCATGGAAAAACACCTCCATGTACGGAAGCGATCATTGAACAGAAGATCAGAAAAGTGGTGATCGGTTCCAGAGATCCGAATCCGAAAGTGGCAGGAAAAGGTGTACAGATGTTAAGGGAAGCCGGTGTAACAGTAGTTGAAGATTTTATGAGAGAAGAATGTGATCAGCTGAATCCGGTGTTTTTTCATTATATTACTATGAAGACTCCTTATGTAGTGATGAAGTATGCCATGACACTGGATGGGAAGATCGCAACGAAGACAGGAGCATCAAAATGGATCACCGGAGAAGCGGCACGAAAAGAAGTACAGCATATGCGGCATCAGTACATGGGAATTATGGCAGGCATTGGAACTGTGCTTGCAGATGATCCGATGTTAAACGTCCGGGTAGAAGGATGGAAAAGTCCTGTCAGGATTGTGTGCGACAGTAAGCTCAGGATCCCGCCGGACAGTCAGATCGTAAAAAGTGCGGAAAAGTACCGGACGATCGTGGCTTATGCAGATCAGAAAAATACAGAAGAAAAAATAAAAATATTACATACCATGGGAGTTGAAACCATTTACTGTCCCGACGAAAAGAATCAGATAGACCTTAAGAAGCTAATGACAGATCTTGGAAGCAAAGGCATTGACAGTATTCTCCTGGAAGGAGGCGGTACGTTAAATGACAGTGCCCTGCGAGCCGGAATTGTAAAGGAAGTACAGGCTTTTGTGGCACCAAAGCTGTTTGGCGGTGTGGCCGGGAAGACACCGGTAGAAGGTATCGGAGTTGAATTCCCGTCTGAAGCAGTGGAACTGAAATATACAGATATCTGCCAGATCGGTGAGGACATCCGGATAAGATGTCAGGTGTGTGAGAAAAAACAGGAGGAATCATGTTTACAGGAATCGTAGAAGAGAAAGGAAAAGTCCGTTATATACAGCTGACAGGAGAATCAGGGATCCTGGCAGTGAAAGCCCGGAAAGTCCTGGAAGGGACAAGGATCGGTGACAGTATTGCTGTGAATGGTGTGTGTCTGACAGTTACGTCGATCCAGCCGGACGGATTTACCGCCGATGTGATGGCAGAGACTATCAGAAGAAGCAGTCTTGGAAGCTGCAAGGCCGGAAGCCAGGTAAACCTGGAACGTGCAATGGCTGCAGACGGCAGGTTCGGAGGACACATAGTAAGCGGCCATATTGATGGGACTGGCGTGATACGTTCCATGCTCCGGGAAGAAAATGCCATCTGGGTATCGATTGAGACATCGCCACAGATTTTGCATCTGATCGTGGAAAAAGGATCCGTTTGTATTGATGGGATCAGCCTGACGGTTGCAAGGATTGATGAAGCTGGTTTTCAGGTGTCGGTCATTCCACATACAGGAGAAGAAACCACCCTTTTGGAAAAGGTGCCGGGGGATCTGGTTAATCTGGAAAATGATGTGATCGGAAAATATGTAGAAAAACTGCTTGGCATCAGAAAAAATGAAGAAGAGAAAAAAGAATCCGGAATTACGATGGAGTTTCTTGAAGAATTCGGGTTTTAGAACAGGAGGATATACAGTATGTCACAAAATTATCAGTACAACACAATTGAAGAGGCACTCAGGGATCTTAAGAAAGGAAAAATAGTTCTGGTCACAGATGATCCGGACAGAGAAAATGAGGGAGATCTGATATGTGCGGCAGAGTTTGCAACCCGGGAAAATATTAATTTCATGGCGACCTATGCAAAGGGTCTTATCTGTACACCGATGAGTGCGGAACTTGCGGCGAGATTGAACTTTCCTCCGATGGTTGCTGAGAACACGGACAATCACAGTACAGCATTTACCGTGGCAGTGGATCACGTAGATACAACCACCGGTATCTCTGCGGCAGAACGCTCCTATACCATTATGAAGTGTGTGGATGATCAGTCAAAACCGGAGGATTTCAGAAGACCGGGACATGTATTTCCGCTTATTTCCAGAAAAGGCGGGGTTCTGGTACGGAATGGCCATACGGAGGCAACAACAGATCTTATGAGACTTGCCGGACTGAAGGAATGCGGCGTGTGCTGTGAAGTTATGAAAGAAGATGGCACTATGATGCGTACATCACAGCTATGGGAAATGGCAAAAGAGCATAACCTTACATTTATTACGATTCGTGATCTGCAGGATTATATAAGAATACATGAAAAGCATGTAAAGGAGGAAGCAGCTGCAAACCTCCCAACGCAGTACGGTGATTTTAAAATGTATGGCTATATCAATGACATTACAGGAGAGCATCATCTGGCACTGGTAAAAGGTGATCTAGGAGATGGTGAGGATGTGCTTTGCCGTGTACATTCGGAGTGTCTGACAGGAGATGCATTCGGATCGCTCAGATGTGACTGCGGCCTGCAGCTGCAGACAGCGATGCGCCAGGTAGAGGCGGAAGGCAGAGGGATCATTCTGTATATGAGACAGGAAGGCAGAGGAATCGGACTGATCAACAAGATCAAAGCTTATGCGCTTCAGGAGCAGGGATACGATACTGTGGAGGCTAATGTGAAGTTAGGATTTGCACCGGATCTCAGAGAGTACTGGGTCGGGGCACAGATACTGTCAGATCTTGGCGTGAAATCATTAAGATTACTGACAAATAATCCGGATAAAGTCTATGGACTTGGTGAATTCGGGCTGAAGATCAATGAAAGAGTACCTCTGGAGATTCCGGTACAAAAGTATGACAGAAAGTATATGAAGACGAAGCAGGAAAAGATGGGTCATATTTTTAAAGAAATAAATTTATAAAAAACAGCAAATATCAGGAGGAAGAAAAAATGAGACAGATCAATTTAGTAGAAGGAAAAGTAGTAGCACCGGAGGGAATGAAGGTTGGTATCGTGGCAGCGAGATTCAATGAGATCATTGTGAATAAATTATTGGGAGGGGCAGTCGACGGACTGGTAAGACATGGAGTAGAAGAAGAGAATATTACTGCAGCATGGGTACCGGGAGCATTTGAGATTCCGCTTACAGCACAGAAAATGGCACAGTCAGGAAAATATGATGCAGTTATCTGCGTGGGAGCTGTCATCCGTGGAGATACTTCACATTATGATCTGGTGTGCAATGAATCTGCCAAGGGGATCGCACAGGTCGAACTTGCAACAGGGATCCCGGTCTTATTCGGAGTGATCACGACTGAGAATATCGAGCAGGCTATTGCGCGTGCAGGAAGCAAAGCGGGAAATAAAGGCTATGACTGTGCATTATCTGCGATCGAGATGGTCAATCTGATGAAGCAGCTCTAATAGATAGGGAAATAAATGATGACAAAAACGATCATATTTGATTATGATGGAACGATCCATCATACCCTTGGAATCTATGAACCGGCATTTCGTGAAACCTATCAGTGGCTGACAGAACAGAAGGCTGCAGAAGAACGGGAGATAGGCTCGGCGGAAATTGCCGGCTGGCTGGGATTTAACAGTAAGGAGATGTGGAATACATTTTTGCCGGAGCTGGATCAGAGTTATAAAGAGCAGGCGAGCAGGATGGTAGGAGAACTGATGGTCAGACAGATCAGGAAGCATAAGGCTGTGTGGTATCCGGGAGCAGAGGAGATGCTTACAGCCTTGAAGAACCGGGGATATCATCTTGTGATCTTAAGTAACTGTAAAGCTTCCTATCGTGAGGCGCACTGGAAGGAATTTGGGATGGAACGATGGTTCGATCATTTTTATGACTGCGAATCGTATGGATTCCGTCCAAAGACAGAGATTGTGCAGGAAATCATTCGGGAATATACAGGTCCTTATCTGGTGGTCGGAGACAGGAGGCAGGATCTGGAATGTGCCAGAGCCTGCAAAAGCCCATTTATAGGATGCCTGTATGGATATGGTGAGAGAGGGGAGCTGAACGGGGCAGATCATCTTGCAGAACATATAGAGGATATACCACAGTTGGTGATATGAGGATGAGCTTAGCTTTATCCGAAAGCAGAAGCTGTACACTGACAGAAGGTATAGGACTGATGGGAATGGCATAAATATTATAAAAATCCGAAGGATCCTGAAATATGATTTCCCTCAGTCTCTGTATGATCGTAAAAAATGAAGAAGCAGTTCTTGAGAGAATCTTGAAGCCGGTTTCTCAGGTAATGGATGCGATCCTGATCGCAGATACCGGTTCTTCAGACAGAACAAAAGAGATTGCGGAGCAGTATACGTCGCTGGTGTATGATTTTCCCTGGTGTGACGATTTTTCTGCTCCGCGTAATTTTCTTCTGGAAAAAGTCCGCACCGATTACTGGATGTGGCTGGATGCGGATGATGTCCTGGATGAAGAAAATCTGGAAAAACTGAAGAGTCTTAAAGAAACTCTGAATCCCGGAACAGATGTTGTAATGATGGAATATGCGGCAGGGTTTGACCAGAGCGGGAGAACAACATTTTCTTATTTTCGGGAGCGGATAATGAAAACATCCAGAAATTTCAGATGGAATGGGGCAGTTCATGAAACTGTGATTCCGGAGGGAAACATCATCTATTCAGATGTGGTGATCCGGCACCGGAAATGTGGAAAAGGTGATCCGGACCGTAATCTCCGCATTTATGAAAAAATGCTGGCAGGAGGAGAAAAGCTGGAACCCAGACATCAGCTTTATTATGGGAGAGAACTGTATTATCATCAGCGATATCCGGAGGCAGAGGCTGTGTTGGTGGAGTTCCTGAAAAATCCGTCCGGATGGCTGGAAAATAAGATCGATGCCTGTTTTGTACTTGGACAGTGCTACCGGAAAATGGGAGAGAAAAAGTCCGCACTGGAAGCTTTTTTGTACAGTCTGACTATGGATGTGCCGAGGGCGGAAATCTGCTGTGAGGTCGGTAAGATCTTTCTGGAAAGAGAGCTGCCCAGACAGGCTGCCTACTGGTACGGGCAGGCGCTTACTGTGCCTTCAGATAAGAAAAAGGGTGGATTTTTTATGGCTGAGTATCATGGGTTTGTGCCATATATGCAGCTTTGCGTTTGTTATGATAAGATGGGATGTCCGGAGCAGGCATTCTTTTTTCATAAGAAAGCGATGGAACTGAAGCCGGAAGATCCGGGAGTATTGTATGACCAGAAATATTTCCGGGAAAAATATGGTCTGGCATAAAAAGAAAGACATATTTATTATATTTTCCTGGCAGGGTACAGGCTTGCGGGGCTCCTATGCACAGGTAAAAGCTGTTGTCATATACTGTAGGGAAAGTTATTTTCCTATGAGGTGATCGAAGAATGCTGTTCAGGCATCGAAAACGTAAGGAAATGGAAATGCAGCAGGATAGTCATGAGGATTTGTCCTGTATGTCCTGTTATGGAAATCATAGTTCCTGTGGATGTGACAGATGTGGAACAAGAGGCTGCCCAGGCCCTGTGGGACCTACAGGACCAACCGGCCCCAGAGGCTGTCCGGGAGTCCCTGGTCCGGCAGGAGCAACAGGTCCAGCCGGAGTCATCGGTCCGACGGGAGCAACAGGAGCCACGGGTCCGGCAGGAGTAACAGGTCCAACGGGAGCAACGGGAGCCACTGGTCCAGCGGGAGCAATGGGTCCGACGGGAGCCACCGGTCCGGCTGGTGCAATCGGAGCCACTGGCCCAGCGGGAGCAATCGGCCCAACAGGAGCCACTGGTCCAGCAGGAGCAGCGGGAGCCACCGGTCCTGCCGGAACAGTAACTCCGGCAGCTGCTGTGGGAAATGCAACAAGCGTAGATGATATTGTGGAGGATTTTAATGCACTTCTTGCAAACCTTCGTGATGCAGGACTCCTGGAAAGATAGTGAAATGATAAACACACGTTACTGTGCGGCTGCGTATTTTATGCAGCCGCTGCATATTCTCCATAAAAATATTTCATTGTAGCTTTCCGACGAAAGGTGCTATAATATTCTTATGTAAGTATGAACATGGGGGATGAAATCGTGAAAAAAAACAAGTATGAGATCGATATGTGTAATGGGTCGATCATGGACAAGCTGATTTCGTTTTCACTGCCGCTGATGCTGTCCGGTATCCTGCAGCTGATGTTCAATGCAGTGGATATCGTGGTAG
>OICK01000114.1_pt1 | contig 40348 bp, 37 predicted proteins | sample 1581281 | NCBI WGS metagenome assembly OICK01 (sample SAMEA3882557, study PRJEB24775) | human gut metagenome | biome: human-associated habitat; feature: intestine environment; material: feces | place: Netherlands | collected 2009/2010 | reverse complement strand
AAACGTTCTTCCTATGGTACCCGCAGGAAAATCCATAACTGAGCCTATCCTTGAGATAGAAATCGACGACTGAACGGAGGCAGAAAAATGACAGAGAGAAACGTAATTTCCGTCTGCGTAAACAACGGCATCGGCGTACTCGGCAGAGTAACGGGTCTGTTCAGCCGCAGAGGATATAATATAATAAGTCTTAACGTTGCGGAAACCGAAAACCTCGGAATTTCCCGTATGACAATAGTTGCAGACGGCGACGAGGGCGTGATGGAACAGCTGGTAAAACAGCTCCGCAAGCTCTACGATGTATCGGAGGTCAAGGTACTGCATAACGCTGTATGCCGTGAGCATATCATTATGAAGGTCGGCAACGGCCCTGCGTCACGTCAGCCTGTGATAGAGATTGCAAATCTTTTCAGAGCGAAGGTCGTAAACGTAGCGGAGAGCAGGCTTATGATTGAGCTTACGGGTGAACCCGAGAAGATAGATTCATTCATAGGACTTCTCCAGCCCTACGGAGTAAAAGAGATTGTAAGAACGGGTATTTCGGCACTTGAACGTGATTAACGTAAACAAATCATAAGGCATAGCTTGTAACGAGCGGCAGAAGAAAGGCAGGACAAACACATGGGCATGACAATGAGCCAGAAGATACTGGCAAAGCACGCAGGACTTGAAAGCGTAAGAGAGGGACAGCTTATAAGAGCAAAGCTGGATATGGTACTCGGTAACGATATTACAAGCCCAGTTGCGATAAATGAGTTCAACAAGGCAGGCTTCGGCGGCATATTCAACAAGGATAAGATTTCTCTTGTAATGGATCACTTCACACCGAACAAGGACATTAAGGCGGCTACTCAGTGCAAGCAGTGCAGAGAGTTCGCAGGAAAGTACGATATTACAAATTATTACGATGTCGGAGAAATGGGCATCGAACACGCACTTCTTCCCGAAAAAGGTCTTATAGGTCCCGGTGAGCTGTGCATAGGCGCAGACAGCCACACCTGTACATACGGCGCACTCGGCGCATTCTCAACGGGTGTAGGTTCAACAGATATGGCGGCAGGTATGGCAACAGGCGAGGCGTGGTTTAAGGTTCCCTCCGCTATAAAGTTCAACCTGACAGGAAAGCTTAATAAATATGTAAGCGGCAAGGACGTTATTCTTCACATAATCGGTATGATAGGCGTTGACGGCGCACTTTATCAGTCTATGGAATTTACCGGCGAGGGCTTGAAGAGCCTTTCGATTGACGACAGACTTTGCATTGCCAATATGGCTATCGAAGCCGGCGCAAAGAATGGTATATTTGAAGTTGACGAGATAACAATGGCATATATGAAGGAAAGAGCAGACCGTGATTTTGATATATTCAAGGCTGACGAGGACGCTGTATATTCAAGAGTTATCGACATTGACCTGTCAACCGTAAAGCAGACGGTTTCATTCCCTCATCTGCCCGAAAACACAAAGACAGTCGATGAAATAACAGAGGATATAAAGATTGACCAGGCGGTTATAGGCTCATGTACAAACGGCAGAATAAGCGATATGCGTATCGCCGCTGAGATTCTCAAGGGCAAGCACATTGCAAAGGGCGTAAGATGTATCGTAATCCCCGGCACTCAGAAGGTATATCTCCAGTGCATAAAGGAAGGTCTTGCAGAGATATTTGTAAATGCAGGCTGTGTGCTTTCTACTCCCACCTGCGGTCCGTGCCTCGGCGGTCATATGGGTATACTTGCGGCAGGAGAACGTGCTATTTCCACCACAAACAGAAACTTTGTAGGAAGAATGGGACACGTTGACAGCGAGGTTTATCTTGCAAGCCCGGCAGTTGCGGCGGCAAGTGCTATAGCAGGTAAGATAACAGGCATAAAGTAAGGTGAGAATATGGTAAAGCATATAATAATCTGGAACTTGAAGGACGAGCTTTCGGCTGAAGAAAAGAAGGAAAGATGCCGTCTTATAAAGCAGGGACTTGAAGGGCTTGCAGGCAAGATAGACGGACTTCTTGAGATAAAGGTCATAACCGATATTCTCGGCTCTTCCACGGGCGACCTTATGCTTGACAGCACATTCGAAAGTGCAGAAGCGTTAAAGGGATATTCCACTCATCCCGAACACGTTAAGGTAGCCGACAGCACGGTAAGACCTTACACGGCAAGACGCAGCTGCGTAGATTTTGAAATATAAGAAAGGACAGACATATATGAAGGCACACGGTACAGTACACAAATACGGTGACAACGTTGATACCGACGTTATCATTCCTGCAAGATACCTTAATACAGCCGATCACAAGGAGCTTGCAAGTCACTGTATGGAGGACATAGACAAGGACTTTGTAAAGAATGTAAAGGACGGCGACATTATAGTCGCTAATATGAATTTCGGCTGCGGAAGCTCAAGAGAACACGCACCTATCGCAATCAAGGCAAGCGGCATCTCCTGCGTTATCGCAAGCACATTTGCAAGAATATTCTACCGCAACGCTATCAATATCGGACTTCCTATCATCGAGTGCGAGGAGGCTGCTGAGAAGATCGATAACGGCGACGAGGTCGAGATAGATTTCGACAGCGGCGTTATCACGAACAAGACCAAGAATGAAACATATCAGGGTCAGTCATTCCCTGAGTTTCTTATAAATATCATCAACAGCAACGGTCTGCTCAACTCACTTAAATAAAATATTTTGTTGATTTAAGGGGGATCTCTTTGTGGGGTCGCCCTTGAACTGTTTCTATGAAGGGGTGGAGCTAATGAGATCAAAAAAGATATTTGCGGCATTTGCAGCAGGGGTAATGCTCATTTGCAGCACGGGCTGTTCTAAAAAAGATGAGAGCAGCAGTAAATTTGAATACAGCAGCAAGGATTTTTTGCCTTTTATGGTCATGATAAACGGCAAAAAGATAGACCTTACTTCAAGCTCTGCGGAGATAAACCGAAAGCTTGGAGGCAATTTTGCCAGAGGCATCACCACCAACAGCAATGTGGTGCTGGTGGAAAAGGACAGCAAGACGGATAAGAATGGCGTTACTACAAGGACGTTTGCCTGTAATAAGGCCGAGATGAACGGCTCGATGTTTTCTCTGTTCAACGGGCTTTGGGCGAATATTGACGAGGCAAGCATTGAAAGCATGGCTGCTCCTGACAGCATAAAGGTCAAAGGCTCTGACGGACTGTCTTATTACTGGTCGTATTATATGGACGGCGAGGAGATAGACTACAGCGATGTGAACTTTGACGGCACTGATACGGCTGACACTTATATGCAGTATCAGTTAAAGGGCATGGCTGCTGACGATTACTGCAAAAAGAAACTTCTTGACGGCGAATGTACCGCCTATACAGGCATTTTGTTCACAACTGCCGAAAAGCAGGGCTGTGCCTGCGAGATAAGCGTTTCGACTTTAAATTCTGAGGAGGATAAATAACATGGAAAAGAAAATAACAGTTATAAAGGGCGACGGAATAGGTCCTGAAATAGTAACAGAGGCACAGAAGGTGCTCGATAAGGTGGCTGAAAAGTTCGGTCATAAGTTCGTTTACACAGATATCCTTATGGGCGGCTGCTCTATAGATAAATACGGCGAGCCTCTTACTGACGAGGCTGTTGAGATAGCTAAAAATTCTGACGCTGTTCTCCTTGGTGCTATCGGCGGAAATACTTCCACTTCACCATGGTATAAGCTTGCCCCTAACCTCAGACCTGAGGCAGGACTTTTGAAGATAAGAAAAGAGCTTGGACTTTTCGCTAACCTGCGTCCTGCAAATCTCTATCCTGAGCTGAGAGAGGCTTGCCCTCTCAAGGACGATATAATCGGCGACGGCTTTGACATGATGATAATGAGAGAGCTTACAGGTGGTCTGTATTTCGGTGCAAGAAAGACGGAGAACGTTGACGGTGTTGAAACTGCTGTTGATACTCTTACATATAACGAGAACGAGATAAGAAGAATAGCTATCCGTGGCTTTGATATCGCAATGAAGAGAAGAAAGAAAGTCACAAGCGTTGATAAGGCTAACGTGCTGGATTCTTCAAGACTTTGGAGAAAGGTAGTAAACGAGGTCGCTAAGGATTATCCTGAGGTTGAGCTTGAGCATATGCTGGTCGATAACTGTGCAATGCAGCTGGTAAGAGATCCTAAGCAGTTTGACGTTATCCTTACAGAGAATATGTTCGGCGATATCCTTTCTGACGAGGCTGCAATGATATCAGGCTCACTTGGTATGCTTGCGTCTGCGTCACTTAACGACACAAAGTTCGGTATGTATGAGCCTAGCCACGGTTCTGCACCTGATATCGCAGGTCAGGATAAGGCTAACCCTATAGCTACTATCCTTTCTGCATCTATGCTCCTGAGATTTTCATTCGATATGGATAAAGAGGCTGACGCTGTGGATAATGCTGTCAAGAAGGTGCTTGAGGCAGGCTACAGAACAGGCGATATCATGTCAGAGGGCATGAAACTCGTTGGCTGCAAGGAAATGGGCAGCCTTGTTGCAGACATGATATGAAAAAGAAATACCAGTTTTCAAACGGTGATAATAAATGTATTATTATATTTACGGAATAACAGACAAGGGTAATTACCGTGAACAGAATGAGGACTGCATTTTAATAGACCATGAGGTCATAAACAGCGGCAGCTATGAATCGACTGTCGCTGCTCCTTTTATTGCAGCCGTTTGCGACGGCGTTGGAGGAGAAAATGCAGGTGAGGTGGCGTCTGAGCTTTGTTTAAGACACCTTTCCATTCTTGAATATAATTCAGCGGTGGATATGAAAAAAACGCTTACAGATATCCACAACAAGATAAAAAAGCAGGGCGTAAGGGCTGAAAACGCCGCAAATATGCAGACTACTCTGTGCTGCCTTGCGGTGGACGAGGAAAGCAGAGCAATGTGCATAAACGTTGGCGACAGCCGAATGTATCGCTATGTGAACGGCACTATCAGGCAGATATCCGTTGACCAGTCTTATGCAAGATATATGTATGAGCACGGCAGGATAGATGATGTTTCAGAGCTTGAGCCGCAGTATCAGAACGCTATAATATCTTCTATCGGCAGCACTCTCAATGACCCTGATATCGCACAGACACCATTGGTGACTGACTTCGGCAAAGAACCTGACGATATGATAATAATAGTGTCAGACGGCGTGTCGGATTATGTTTCGGAAGAAGAAATGGTGGTGGGGCTTGGTCTTGACCTTTCCCTTTCCGAAAAGCTCGGTGCTATAATGGAGCTTGCTCTCACAAACGGCGGAACGGATAATGTTTCTGTTGTGGGCATAAAGCCTTATCTTGACGATCATGAGCTTAAAACGCTCACTGCAAGAAAGGCTGTTGAAAAGACGGTCAGCGTGCAGGATATGCTGGAAAGTCAGAAACCTGAAAAGCCCGAAACTGCGGAGGAAAAGCAGCCTGACGAACAGTCAAAGCTGTTTGCTGACACGGTGGACGAGCTTATGAGCCAGATGAATGAAAGTATTGACTTTTTAAAGCAGATATAGTATAATTATATATTGATATATTTTGATGTATTTTGTAATTTGGAGGAAATAAAAAATGTTGAAACAGTTACACGGTTCGGACGTTATCATAGAGTGTCTGCTGGAGCAGGGCGTCGATACAGTGTTCGGTTATCCAGGCGGAGCAGTTCTTAATATCTACGATTCGCTGTATAAATATTCTGATAAGATACACCATGTTATCACCGCTCATGAGCAGGCTGCCTGCCATGCGGCTGACGGTTATTCAAGAACAACAGGCAGAACAGGCGTTGTTATCGCAACTTCCGGCCCGGGTGCTACGAACCTTGTAACAGGTATCGCTACAGCTTATATGGATTCTATCCCTATGGTGGCTATCACAGGAAATGTAACAAGAGATCTTCTTGGCCTTGATTCATTTCAGGAGGTAGACATCTGTGGTATCACAATGCCTATAACAAAGCATAACTATATCGTAAAAGACCCTGCTGAGCTTGCTGATACTATAAGAGAGGCTTTCTATATCGCAAATGAAGGCAGAAAAGGCCCTGTTCTTATAGATGTTCCTAAGGATATAACGGGTGCTCTTATGGACTATGAAAAGAAAGAGCCTAAGCAGATAGTAAATCATAACCCTGAGGGAATAAATGACGAGATAGCTGCTGCGGCTGAACTTATAAAGAAGGCAGAAAAGCCGTTTATTTATGCAGGCGGCGGAGTAGTTTCAGCTGACGCAACTGAGGAAATGGCTGAGTTCGTAAGAAAAGTGGACGCACCTGTTTCATTGTCCCTTATGGGTCAGTGTGCACTGGATAATACCAAGGACTGTTATATCGGTATGCTTGGTATGCACGGCACAAAGACTGCCGCAATGACACTTGGCGAGTGTGACCTTATGATAGTTCTCGGTTCAAGATTCTCTGACAGAGTTCTCTGCAACGCAAAGACTTTCGCAAAGGATAAGAAGATCATACATATCGATATAGACCCTGCTGAGATAGGCAAGAATATAGATGTATACAGCCATGTTACAGGCGATGTGAAGTATGTTCTCGCTAAGCTCTGCGAGCTGCTGCCTGATATGAAACACGAGGCGTGGATGAATACTGTTATGGATTGGAAAAAGCAGTATGCACTGAGAATGGTGCCTATCGAGAGCGAGGACGAGGTTCTCCCGCAGGACGTTATCGAGGAACTTGACAGACTTACCGACGGCAAGGCTATCATTACCACAGAAGTTGGTCAGCATCAGATGTGGGCTGCACAGTATTATAACTTCAAGTGTCCAAGGAGCTTTGCGTCAAGCGGCGGACTTGGTACAATGGGCTACGGTTTCGGAGCAGGCATGGGTGCAAAGGTCGGCAATCCTGACAGAACGGTAGTGAATATCGCAGGCGACGGCAGCTTTTTCATGAACTGCAACGAGCTTTCATCACTTGCAAAGCATAAAATACCGCTTATCGAACTTGTTTTCGAGAACGATGTTCTTGGCATGGTAAGACAGTGGCAGAGGCTTTTCTATGGCAAGAGATTTTCTCAGACAGATATAGACAGAGGAACTGACCTTATGAAACTTGCTGACGCATTCGGCGTTGAGGGCGTAAGGATAACAAAGAAATCAGAGATAAAGCCAATGCTGGAAAAGGCACTTCAGTGCGGCAAGCCTTGCCTTGTTGACGTTATAATAAATAAGGACGTGAACGTTCTGCCAATGGTACCGGCAGGAGCAGACGTTTCTCAGCCGATAATGAATATAGAGTTAGACTGATAAATAAGAATAATATAGGGGGAAAATAAAATGGTTAAATATCCAAATGCAGCAAGCGGTATCAAAAAGATGTTTCTTTCAAGAATGGTGGGTATAATCGGCGTTGTGCTGGCGTTTATTCCGTCCATAGGCCCATTTTTCACGCTGGTCTGTGCCATAGCGGCAACGATTTTCAACGTGTGGGGAATACTTGAGGCGTCAAAAGACCATAACGGCTATCAGACAGCACTTGTTTTCACGGTGGCTGACCTGATATTCACTGTGGTTCGTACTTTTATCAGCGACGGTGCCGTATCAAGCGTTCTGGCTTTTGCAGGCGACGTAATGGAGATAGCTGTGCTTTACTATATTTGTAAAACGACCGGCGAGCTGCTGAGAGATCTCAAGAATTACGGGCTTGCTGATAAGGGCGATCGTGTTTGGAACATAAACAAGACCTGCCTTATCATTATGGCATTGTGCCTTGTGGTTGCATTTATACCGATACTAAACATTCTCGCTGCAATTACAACACTGATAGTCGCTGTTGTGACTATCTATGCAGCTGTGGTTTATCTGATATATCTTTATCAGAGCGGACAGTATCTCAGCCTTAACACGAATTTTTAAGCAGTAAAAGGGCTGTACGGCAAAAGCTGTACAGCCTGTTTTTGTAAGGAGAACCTATGAAATTCACAAAGAAATTCAAAGAAAATGCAGCCCTTGTGGTGCTTGGCGTAGTGCTGTTCTGGGGCCTTACCAATTATGACAGGCTTTTCCGCCTGCTCGGTGTTATCATCGGCGTGTTGAAACCTGTTATTTTTGGCTGTATAATCGCATTTATCCTGAATGTGCCAATGTCAGGCATAGAAAAGCGGCTGTTCAGAAAACCTAAAAAAGAAAAATATGCAAAAGCAGTGGAAACGCTGAAACGCCCATGCTCGATAGTGCTCACATTTCTGCTATGTTTGGGCGTTGTGGCACTTGTGTGCTGGCTCATTATCCCTGCACTTATCAAGACCTTCTCTCAGCTTTCAGACGATATCCCTGTGCTTATTTCAAACATTTCTGATAAGCTCAACAATTCACCAGAGATAGCGAACTGGCTTGATAGAATGAACATCAGCACCACCGATATTATCGATAAGGTAACAAGCTGGCTCAAAGACGGCGTTGTTATCCTGAACACACTTAGCTCAACGATAAATTTTGTAACAAGCCTGTTTTCAGGGCTTGTGAATTTCTTCTTGGGCATATGCTTTGCAGTTTATATGCTGTCGGCGAAAGAAAAGCTCAAAAGCCAGTGCAAGCGTATCAGCCGTGCATTCCTCAGCAACCGTATCACCGACCGCATAAGCCGTATATGCCGCCGTTCTATCGACACATTCGGCAACTTCCTTGTTGGTCAGACCACTGAGGCTCTTATACTTGGTTCGCTTTGCGGCATTGGAATGGCAATATTCCGCTTTCCGAACGCAGTGCTCATTGCCATTCTTGTAGCCTGCACCGCACTTATCCCGATAGTGGGAGCATTTCTTGGCTATGTGGTGGGCTTTCTGCTTATCTGCGTGACGGATTTTAAGCAAGCTGTGCTGTTTTTGGTGTTCATGTTCATTATTCAAGCTATCGAGGGCAATCTCATTTATCCTAAAGTCGTGGGCAACTCCGTGGGACTGCCGTCGCTGTGGACGCTTTTCGCTATTACCATAGGCGGAAATCTCTTCGGCATTTTCGGTATGTTTATCGCAGTGCCTGTGTTCTCTGTTATATACTGCACAATAGGCGAGGTAGTAAATTACAGGAACGAAAAACGAACTGTCAAGGTGGAAGATATCTCACAGTAATTAAATATTCGCACAAAAAAGGCTGCACATTTTCGTGCAGCCTTTCGCTATTTATGCTATTTTGTTATTTTACATAGCTTACATGGAGCAGCTCGTGCTCTCTGCCCTTGAGGATACCCTCGTAAAGCTTATCCATAAGAGGATTTTCTTCTGAACGTTTCAGCGTGCAAAGTTTATCAGCGTTGTAAAGGTTCACGCTGCGTTCTCTTTTCTCGTCAATGGTAGCCTTTGGCTGACCTGCACCGCCGATACAGCCGTTAGGACAAGCCATTACCTCGATAAGGTCGAAATGCTCGCCTGCTTTCATTCTGTTCATTATCACTTCAACGTTGCGAAGTCCGTTTACAACGCAGACCCTGATAGCCTTGTCGCCAAGTGGGACTTCAAGTTCCTTTATGCCCTCAAAGCCTCTTACGCCCTCAAATGCAAGGTTTCTCAGCGATGCAAGTGACTTGTCTGTGGAAACTCTTCTGATAACAGCCTCGGTGACACCGCCTGTTACACCGAAGATAACGCCTGCACCTGTCATTGTGCCGAAAGGCATATCAACAGCCTCAGGCTCTATCTCATTGAACACGATGCCAGCCTCTTTTATCATCATGATAAGCTCCTGAGTGGTGATAACAAAATCAACCAGCGGCTTGCCGTTTTCGTCTTTGAACTCATCTCTTGCGGCCTCGCCCTTTTTAGCTGTGCAAGGCATAACGGCAACAGAAAGTATCTTCTTGCCCTCGCTCTTGAATTTTTCGTTGATTACGGACGCAAACATCTGCATTGGTGAACGGCAGGTTGAAATGTTAGGCAAAATCTCAGGGTATTCATTCTCAGCATACTTTATCCATGCAGGACAGCATGAGGTGAAAAGCGGCAGCTTTCCGCCGTTTGCAAGCCTGTCAGCGAACTCCTTTGACTCTTCCATAACAGTGAGGTCGGCAGCTGTTGAGGTGTCGAAAATGTAGTTAAAACCAATTCTTCTCAGTGCTGCAACTATCTTGCCCATAACGTTCTCGCCGTTGTAACCGAACTCTTTTGCCACCGCAACTCTTACAGCCGGAGCGATCTGAGCCACTGCGATAGTGTCCTCCTGATTAAGCTCTTTCCAAAGATTGTGGCTGTCGTTCTTTATGATGATAGCACCTGTCGGACATACTGCCGCACACTGACCGCAGCCAACGCAGTTTGATTCGCCGATAGGCTTGTCAAAGGAGCAGGCTACCTTCATTTTTGAGCCTCTGAAAGCAAAATCTATAGCACCGACGTTTTGCACCTCGTTGCACACTCTTACGCAGTCGCCGCAGAGGATACACTTGTTGGCATCTCTTGTGATAGATACAGAAGAATCGTCGATACAAGGCTTAGACTTAGGGTTGTCAAAACGTACTCTGTGAATGTCAAATCTTGCCGCCAGTTCTTGCAGCTTGCACTTGCCGTTTTTGTCGCAGGTGGTGCACTCGCCGCAGTGGTTTGAAAGCAGCAGTTCAAGTATCATTTTGCGGTATTTTCTCAGCCTTGGTGTATTTGTGTATATCTCCATGCCGTTTCTCGGAGGAGTTGAACAGGCAGCCTCCATGCCGCCCCATTTGTTTTCTACCATGCACATTCTGCACGCACCGTATACGGAAAGCTCGGAATAATAGCAGAATGTCGGCAGCTCTATGCCTGCCTTTCTGATAAGCTCAAGCAGATTTTTTTCGCCGTTTATCGCAACGGGGATATTGTCGATTATCATAAATTCTTTATTCATAATTATAATTAAACCTCCTTGACAGCTTTGAAATGGCAGTTAGAAATGCAAGCACCGCACTTTATGCACTTAGAGGTGTCGATCTTGAATGGCTTTTTGATCTCGCCGCTGATCGCACCCACAGGACAGACTCTTGAACATTTTGAACAGCCTTTGCAGACCTCAGGGTCTATCTGATATGTCACAAGCTTTTTGCAGTTGCCCGCAGGACACTTTTTGTCCCTGATATGAGCCTCATATTCTTCACGGAAGTTCTTTATAGTCGATACAACAGGGAATGCAGCCGTTTTTCCAAGACCGCAAAGAGCAGTCGAGGAGATAGTGTCAGCAAGCTCCAGCAGCAGTTCGATATCGCCCTCCTGACCGTTGCCGTTTACTATCCTTTCAAGTATCTCAAGCATTCTCTTTGTACCCTCACGGCACGGAACGCACTTTCCGCATGACTCGTTCTGAGTGAAGTTCATGAAAAATCTTGCAACTTCTACCATGCAAGATTTATCGTCCATAACAACAAGTCCGCCTGAACCTATCATTGCACCAACTTTTTTCAGCGAGTCAAAGTCGAGCTGAATGTCAAGATTAGGTGTAACAAGACAGCCACCTGATGGGCCGCCTATCTGAACAGCCTTGAACTTTCCGTCGCCTCTCATGCCGCCGCCGATATCGAAAATTACTTTCCTGAGAGAAGTTCCCATCGGCACTTCGATAAGACCCGTGTTTGAGATGTTTCCTGTAAGAGCGAAAGCCTTTGTTCCAGGGGAGTTTTCAGGGCCTATGCTCCTGAACCATTTTGCACCGTTATTGATGATAACAGGCACGTTGGCAAGAGTTTCAACGTTGTTGAGCACAGTAGGCTCGTTGAAAAGACCGTGTTCAACGGTTCTTGGAGGTTTTACTCTAGGCATACCTCTCTTGCCCTCGATAGACGCTGTAAGAGCAGAACCCTCGCCGCATACGAAAGCACCTGCACCACGGTTTATATGTATCCTGAATGAGAAATCTGTGTCAAGAATGTTGTCGCCAAGCAGACCAAACTGCTCCGCCTGAGCGATAGCACCTTTCAGACGTGACACTGCAAGAGGATATTCCGCACGAACGTAGATATATCCCTCTTTTGAGCCAGTGGCGATACCGGCTATCATCATGCCCTCAAGAAGTCTGTGAGGGTCGCCCTCCATGATCGAACGATCCATGAATGCACCAGGGTCGCCCTCGTCACCGTTGCAGACAATGTATTTTGTAGGGCTTTTCTGCTTTGCAACGCTAGTCCACTTTCTGCCAAGTGGGAATCCTCCGCCGCCTCTTCCACGGAGATTGGATTCTGTCATTTCGTTGAGGATATCTTCAGGTGACATATCAAGCAAAGCCTTTTCAAAAGCTCTGTATCCGCCGATAGCAAGATATTCCTTTATAGATGTAGCGTCAATGTGACCGCAGTGCTCAAGAACGATACGCTGCTGCATTTTATAGAATGGTATCTCTGCCTGCTGACGGTATATCTCGCCGTTTTTCTTGTAGCAGAGCCTTTCAACACACTCGCCGCCGCAAATAGTCTTTTCAACTATCTCGTCAACGTCATCGAGCTTTACCTTTGTATAGAGCCAGCCCTCAGGTTCTATCCTAACCAGTGGACCCATTTCGCAGAAACCGTGGCAGCCGCTCCTTTTTACGCCAACTGCACCCTCGTGGACATCATCATCGTGTGGCTCGTCAGCAAGTGCGACAACGCACTCCAGGCCCTTTGCAGAGATAGTTTCGATAAGTTTCTGATATATGTTCAGCGAACCGCCTGCGACACAGCCTGTTCCTGCACAGACAAGCACTTTTCTTGCCTGCTTGTCTACCAAATTGCCATACTGCTCACGGGCGTTGTCAAGGTCATATTTTGTTTTCAGCAGCATATTATTCAGCCTCCTTTTCTCTCAGTTCTTTGAGCAAAGCCGCAGCCTTGTCAGGGTTCATCTCAGGGTGAACAACGTCGTTCACAGTGAGAACAGGTGCAAGTCCGCAAGCACCAAGACATGAAACAGTTTCCACCGTAAACATCAGGTCGTCAGTGGTGGTTTTCTTCTCACTAAGACCAAGCTCGCCTCTGAGATATTCGAGAATAGGAATTGATTTTCTTACATGACAGGCAGTTCCGTCACAGCATTTTATAACGTATTTGCCCTTTGGTTCAAGAGAAAAGTTCTCATAAAAAGTCGCAACGCTGTATATTCTTGCCTCGCCGGTGCCAAGTTTTTTAGCAAGATAAGGGAAGATCTCCTTTGGAAGATAGTGATAGATCTCCTGAATATCCTGCAATATGGCGATCACGGCCGTTTTTTCATGATTTTTAAGAATTTCGTCGATCGGTGAATAATCAAATTCTTTTGTCATAAAGTTTCCTCCATATAATTAATGTTAAAACTGATTACAAAATCAATAATCAAGACATACTGTCAACTATAATTATATACTATATGACACAAAATGAATAATGTTTTTATTTACATGGGTTATATATAATAGGAATAAGTATTGACTAACTTGTAGAAATCCACATAAACGAAAACGATTATATAGTTACAATGCACAAAAAATCGAGCCATTTTCCAATGGCTCGACGTGCTCGCATTAATTGATAAACTGAGTTAATTATTAAAAATCACATTTGTTTATTCGTTAGACATACCTAACATTTCAAAAACTGCATTATGCTTTGCGGATACTTATTTCGCCTGAGGAAATATATTCCTCTCTGCCGTCCTCATATCTGACGTGCAGGCGGCAGTCCTCGTCAGCACCGAGCATTATGGCAGGAGTTTTTTCGCTGCCCCTTATGACGTTTATCTTTTCGCCCACCCACAGCAGACGCTTTCTGTATTCAGGGTAAAAGCTGTTTTCAGCAAAGCTGTCATAAAGCCGCATGAAATTGTTTATTATCTCCGCAGCTATCCTGTTTCGCATATCGCTTTTTCTTTCGTGGAATATCGGTCCTGCAATGTCCCTTATTGCCTCAGGGAAACCGCCCTCAGGCTCATAGGTGTTCACGCCGATACCGAGAACGGCGTAGGCAAGACCGCCGCTTTCCATGCTGAACGACGCCTCAGTGAGTATTCCGCAGATCTTTCTGCCATTTATGTATATGTCGTTCACCCACTTTATGTCAGGCTTTTGGTCACTGACTTTTTCCACTGCAAGGGCAACAGACACCGCAGCGGCGGTGGTTATTTTCACAGCGTCAGCCGCAGCCATTTCAGGACGGAGCAGTATGCTCATATAAAGTCCTGAATCGGAAGGGGAGAAGAAAGAACGTCCAAGCCGGCCTCTGCCCTGCGTCTGCATACCTGCAATGACTATCCTGCCCTCAGGTGCACCTTGATTGGCATAGTCTTTGAGGACAAGGTTTGTGGAGGTTACTTCCTTATAGACCTCTATTTCAAGCCCCTGACGATGTGGGTCAAGATATTTCTTTATGCCCTCAAGGGAGAGTATATCGGTATTTTCATCAAGTGAGTAGCCCTTGTTTGTTACCGCAGATATAGGGTAGCCGCCCTCCTGCAAGGATTTCACAGCCTTCCATATCGCTCCACGGGTGCAGCCAAACATATCGGCAAGCTGTTCGCCTGAGAGATATTTGCCTTTGTTTTCATCTAGAAGTTCCAGCACTTTGTCTTTTATTGCCATAAAAATGCCTCCTTAATGAGAACATTATAGCATAAAAGGTCATGTTATTCAAGACTTGCCGTGAAAACAGCCTGTGACCTATGCTTTAAGAAAGCTTTAAGAAAAAATTGTGCAAAATGACGGATAATAATATTTGCATTTTCATCTTCTATGTTGTATAATATAATAGTATATGTATGAATTGAAACAGAAAAGGACGATGACAATGTTTTATAACCTTTTGGCTAAGACTGATAATACAACTCTGATACTGCTTGTGCCACTTCTGTGCAGCTTTTTGGTGGCTTTTTTCAGCTTGAAATTTTTTAAACGTATCCTGCCTAAGGATCAGGGCAGAGCCTTTGCGGTGAACGGAGCACTGTCTGAGGGCAAGCCTCGTGGTGCGGGAATAATTTTCGTGACCTCGTTTACACTTTGCACGGCTCTTTTCTATCCTCTTGACATTGAGAACATCATTTACCTTGTGCTGGTGTATGCTGCCATGCTCAGCGGATATTTTGACGACGCTGCGGAAACTCCGTGGGGCAATCTGAAAAAAGGTCTTATCGACCTCGTTATATCCCTTGGCATTGCATTTACATATTACTTCTACAACGGCTCACAGGTAAAGCTCTATATCACAAATTCGACTTTCACAATCCCTGCACCTGTATTCATTATCCTTGCAGGCGTTCTTGTGTGGACGGCTATAAATGTTACAAACTGTACAGACGGCGTGGACGGGCTTTGCGCCTCATTGGTCATGACAGTTTTGCTGCCGCTGACTGTTATGGTAACAAAGAGCGGTGCGGCTGATATGCTGCTGCCTATGATAATGTTCGTGACCTTGGCAGCATACCTGTGGTTCAACTGCTCTCCTAGCCAGATGCTCATGGGCGACGCAGGTTCAAGAGCACTGGGCGTTTTTCTTGCAATAATGTTTTTGAAAACTTCCGCTCCTTTTGCGTTCATTCCTATGACGATAGTTATAATTCTTGACGGCGGACTGGGACTTTTGAAACTTTCTTTCAGACGTTTCCTTAAAATAAAGAACTTTATGGAGGGCATAAGAACTCCTCTTCACGACCATGCAAGAAAGAACAAAGGCTGGTCGGACACTCAGGTGGTAATAAGATTTACACTTTTGCAGATAATCGTAAATCTGTGCTTTATGGCATTTGTGCTGTAATATATGTGTGGGACAATAAAAACGGCCTGCTAAGTATGCAGACTGAAATTCGGAGATGATGGAAATAAAAAAGAACCTGAAATATGTTCTTAACATATTCTTTATAGCTGTCATAGGCTGGTTGACCGTGAGGTTGCTGTTCAGAGGCGAGGAGTTTTCTGACATAGTTGCCGACCTTCACCTTGCAAAGAAAAGCTGGCTCGTTTTGGGAGCGGTCTGCGTGTTCTGCTATGTGGCAGGGGAGTCGGTCATAATAAAGTATATGCTAAGGCTTTTTGAAGTAAAAACTCCATTCAGGCGTTGTTTGAAATATTCGTTCATAGGCTTTTTCTTCAGCTGTATCACGCCGTCTGCCTCAGGCGGACAACCTGCTCAGATGTATTATATGAAAAAGGACGGCATAAAGATAGGCTTTTCTACCTTGATAATGCTTATCATCACCATAGCTTTCAAGGCTGTGCAAGTGCTGTTGGCGGTGGCGTTCCTGCTTTTCAAATTTGGCTTTATAAAGCACTATGTGGGTCGGCTGTGGTGGCTGCTGCTTATCGGCTTTATACTGAATATCGCCTATATCGCAGGACTTGTGTTCATCTTCTATAAACCCCTGTGGGCGAGAAAAATGGGCATAAAGCTCATAAATCTTCTGACACGCATGAGGATACTCAAGGAAAAGAACAACGAAAAATACATAAACAAGATAAAACGTATCTGCGACAATTACATGATCGGCTCGGAATATATAAAGAGCAATGTGCACACTGTGATAAATATTTTTCTTATCACACTGGTGCAGAGACTGTTCCTGCTGGCTGTCACATGGGTAGTGTACAAGTCCTACGGACTGAGCGGAACGGGATTCTTGGAAATAATCGCACTTCAGACAATGATAGGCGTTGCAGTGGAAATGCTGCCTTTGCCTGGTGCGGCAGGCGTAACGGAGGGCTGCTTTACATATATGTTCATGGGCATTTTTACAGCGGAGCTTGTAAAGCCAGCAATGCTCCTGAGCCGTGGACTCAGCTTTTATTTCCTGCTTATGATGAGTGCTGCGGTGACATTTGTGGCACATTTCATCGTTATGAGGAACGATAAGAAAAACGCTTTGGAAGAGCAGCAGAAAGTCAAAAAAGATTTTGGAAAAGAATAATGAGAGGAAAAAAGAAAAATGATCGGTTTTTATAATTATTCGGTAATACTCACATACATAGGTCTTATTTCATCAGTGTTCGGCATTACACAGGTCTTTGAAAATCATATGTCAATAGCCTTTCTCTGCCTGCTGCTTTCGGGTATCTGCGACCTTTTTGACGGCAAGATAGCAAGAAGTATGAAAAACAGAACTGAACACGAGAAGGTTTTCGGTATCCAGATAGACTCACTTTGCGACCTTGTTTGCTTTGGTGTTTTCCCTGCGGTTATAGGCTATCACTACAACTCAGTTTATCCGCTCAGACTTATTGCAAGCATTATGATAGTTCTCGGTGCAGTTATCAGACTTGGCTACTTCAACGTTATGGAAGAAGAGCGTCAGAGAAACACAACAGAGAACAGAAAAGAATATCAGGGACTGCCTGTTACAACAGTTTCAATGATACTTCCTCTGCTTTTTATGGGCAAGCATAATATTCCAAGAGATGTTTTCCCATTTGTTTTCCATGGCTTTATGATACTTATTTCTATCCTTTTCGTGCTGAAAATAAATGTCAAAAAGCTTTCTATGAAAGGCGTGCTGATACTCTTTACGATAGGTGCGATAATTCTTATCGGCTATCTTAAAATGGAACATATAATCTAAGATAAAAAACAACTTAGATAGTTTTTATCAGGTCGGTGCAAAAAACGGGACGTCGAGGACGCTGCCCCCTACAAAGTTATAAATCAAAAAGGAGAGATAACAAATGAAATACCGTGACAGACAGGGAAGAGAATACGAAAAGACCACATCTCAGGATAGCTTTCTTGCGGCTGCCTACAGCTCGGCAATGGGCAGGGCACTTATGAAATTTCTCGGCTGTCCGATATTTTCAAAGTGTGCCAGAGTGATACTCGACAGCAAATTTTCAGTACCGTTTATTTTTAGCTTTGCGGAAAACAACGGCATTGATATGTTTGATTATGAGGAAAGAATGTATCGCTCGTTCAATGATTTTTTCACAAGGAAGATAAAGCCAGGCAGACGTTTTATCACTAAGGACAAGAATCTGCTGGTGTCACCTTCAGACGGAAAGGTCACAGCTTATAAGATCACGCAGTCTGACACTTTTATAATAAAGAATGCGGTCTATAATACCGCCTCGCTCCTCAGGGACAGCAAGCTTGCAAAACGTTATGAGGGCGGATATGCAGTGATAATAAGGCTTTCAGTTGACGATTATCACCGCTACTGCTATTGTGCAGACGGCGTAAAAAGCCATAACAGAAAGATAAACGGTATCCTGCATACGGTTAATCCTGTGGTGAACAATTATCTGCCTGTTTTCAAGGAAAACTCCAGAGAGTATTGCATGATAAGAACGGAGAATTTCGGCGATATCATCCAAATGGAGGTCGGTGCACTTATGGTGGGCAGGATAACTAACCTGCACACTGAGGGCGGAGTTAAGGTCACAAAGGGCAAAGAAAAGGGCTATTTCGAGTTCGGCGGCTCGACTATCGTGCTGTTTCTTGAAAAGGACAAGGTAAAGCTTTGCGATGACCTGCTAAAAAATACAAGAGAGGGATTTGAAACTAAGCTGCTGCAAGGTTCTGTGCTGGGCGAAAGCAATATATAAGACAAAATCTGAGAAGTAAAATCATAGGCAAGGGGCATATTTGATGTACAGATTGAATTACGAACAGTTCGACAGGGATAATCAATATATAGGAAACGATCTGGGTGCGGTCATGAAAGACGGCAAAACTGTGTTCAAAACATGGTCGCCGCTTGCAACGGGCGTTTATCTCAATCTGTATCTTGACGGCGAGGGCAAAAGCCGCCTTGAGAGCCTGCCTATGGAAAAAATAGACCACGGCGTTTGGTATGTGGAGATACTCCGTGACCTTGACGGCGTTTTTTATACCTATACATTTGAGTTTGACCACAAGACAAGGCATGAAACGATAGATATCTATGCAAAAGCCTGCGGCGTGAACGGCAACGTTGGTGCTGTGGTGGATTTCAAGTCCACTGATCCTGAGGGCTGGGACAAGGTGAAAAAGCCTAAGTGCAGAAATGCTTGCGACGCAGTGGTGTATGAGTGTCACGTCAGGGACTTTTCTGCGGACAGCTCGTCAGGCATTGTGCCTGAGCACAGGGGAAAGTATGTGGCTTTTGCCGACAAGGGCACGAAATATCAGGGCGTGAACACCTGTATCGAGCATCTCAAAGAGCTTGGGATCACCCATGTTCACCTGCTGCCGGTGGAGGATTATGCCACAGTGGACGAGAGCAAGCCGTGGCTGAATCAGTATAACTGGGGCTATGACCCTAAGAACTTCAACTGCCTTGAGGGTTCATATTCTACAGACCCTTATGACCCTAAGTGCAGGATAAGAGAGTTCAAGCAGCTCGTTATGGCACTTCATGAGAACGGTATCGGCGTTGTTATGGACGTGGTGTATAATCACACTTATTACACTGAGGAGTCTGCTTTTGAGCGTTCTTTCCCGTATTATTACCACAGAATAAGAAATGACGGCTCGTTCTCAAACGGTTCGGGCTGCGGCAATGAAACGGCGTCTAACCATATAATGATGAGAAAATTTATGATAGATTCTCTGAGATTTTGGGCGACGGAATATAAGATAGACGGTTTCCGTTTTGACCTTATGGCATTGCACGATATCGAAACTGTGAACATAATAAGGGACGAGCTAAACAAGATAGACCCGCAGATACTAATGTACGGCGAGGGCTGGACAGGCGGAGAGTCACCGCTCCCTGCGGACAGGCTTGCATATAAATGGAACTCATATCAGTTCGGCAGAGTTGGACTTTTCAACGACAACATAAGGGATTCCATAAAAGGCGGAACGTTCAATCCTTATGATAAGGGCTTTATCAGCGGAAACAGAAATGCGGCGTCTACTCTCAGACGTGGTATCGCAGGCTCTGTGCCGCATTATCAGATAAATGATGCAAAAGAGGCTTGCTGGGCATTTGAGCCTACTCAGGCGGTGAATTATTGTGAGGCTCATGATAACAACACTTTGTGGGATAAGCTGTGCATTTCTGCAAAGAATGACAGCGAGGGTGCAAGGATAAAAATGGACAAGCTTGCGGCGGCGGTAGTGATACTTTCACAGGGTATGCCGTTTATACAGCTTGGTCAGGATTTTCTCAGATCAAAGCCGAGGATACTCAAAGAGGGCGAAGTGCCTGACAATGTGAATATATACTCTCACGACAGCTACAACGCACCTGATTACACGAACTCTATAAAATGGAACAGAAAGCTTGAATACAAAGAGGTCTTTGACTATTACAAGGCACTTATCAGGCTGAGAAAGGGCAGTCCGCTTTTTAGAATGAGCACCAAAGAGGACGTGAACGCTCACCTTCATTTTATGCACAACAATGACTGGAACTGCATAAGCTGGAAACTTGAGAAAGACGGTGAGTGCTATGTTATCGCACTTAACCCTTACTATGAGGAAAGGGGATTCGGTCTGCCTGAGGGAAACTTCTATCTCAGGCTCGATGAAAACGGAAAGATGAACAAACAGCCTGTTTCAGGCAGTTTTGTCTGTCCGCCGCTGTCGGCTGTGGTATATAAAAAGATAAAGAATAATTGATGTAATAACAGCTGTCTGCACGTCAGGCGGCTGCTTTTTTATGGGAATAGTTGACAAATTAATACAAAAGTGGTATGATTGATATATATTGTATAAATATACTTTGAAAATAAAACGTTATGGAGGTAGAGAGGTTGAAGAAAATAGCAAAAAATGCGGCAGCGATATGTATGTCGCTGGTCATGTCGGCAACGGCGGCAATGGGCTCTTTTTCGGGATATGAGAGCTTTTTCAATGAGATAGCCGTAAGTGCTGATGCAAGCACTGAAATGACTATAAAGTCGGTGTCAAAGAGTGATAAGATATACAAATTCTCATGGAACTTTGTGAAGGGTGCGACTGAATATAGGGTCTACCGTGATGATGTGAAGATAGCGACTGTGAAAAGTTCCAAGAAACGTCAGTATACAGACTATGACGTTCACAGCGGAAATACATATTATTACAGGATAGAGGCTTTCAGAAACGGCACAAAGGTGGGCGTGAGCAACAACAAGAAAGCGAAGGTGTACAGAACTTGTCTGATATATGTGGGCAAGGACACAAAGCTTTACACTCTCGGCAAGAAAAAGACCACAAAGACTCTTTTCAACGGCTATTATTCAGGATATGTAAACAATGACAGCTACAAGGGCTATTATGTTATATATGCACAGTATGGCAGATATCTGATACCAAAGTCTGCGGCTGAATCTGTGAACATGAGCGAGGGAAAGATACTCACAACGGGCTGCGTTTCACAGCTTGGCGGCACAGTATACACAGGATATGCCTGCGGACCGACAAATGCGACTATTTTCTATAACGGAACATTTTCCACCACGAGAGCAAAGGGCGGAATAATCCTTGACGCCAAAAAGTTCAGAGTGCCTGTTTTCGGCGATTACACTTTCACAAGAAACGGAATTTCCGTACACGGCGTTGCGACCCTTTTGCAGCGTGAGATAAAGAAGATCGGACTGAACAAGCAGGTACGCAAAGAGGCTGTAGCAGGACGTTCCACTGAGGACATCAAAAACAGCATAAAGACAAAGCTTTACAATGACCAGCGTGTTCTTAGCTGTATCCGTCATACATCACAGTTTGAGAACGGCAGGATAGTGAACACATTCACAACAAAGGGTGTTCTGCACTACTCCGTTGTTACCGGCTACACAGTTGAGAACGGTGTTGAGTATTTCTACTGTGCAGACTCATGGTTCAGCGTAAAGGGTGCATATGAATATGCAATGAAACACGGCAGAAGAAACGGTTCAAAGTATATGAACTACTACTACGGACTGGCAAAAGTCCCTGCTGATGTGTATGCGAATTCTATACGCAGCGTGCCTAATGGTAATTTTGGATATATGCTTTATGTTGAATAATATGTGAAAAATAAAAGCCCTATGGATTTATCCGTGGGGTTTTTAAAGTTAACACAATAAGCTAACATTATTAACTGTTTGTTAAAACATATCCTTTGATAATAATGTACAATCAAATTATCTAATATAAATATATTTATTGGTCATAAAGACTGAAAAAAATGGAGGATCATAGAATCATGAAAAAATTTATAGCAGGCTTTTGTGCTGCGGCTATAGCAGCAGGCTGTCTTGGCGTGACAGCAATGGCAGATACTGAAACAACGGACAAGCTCGTTTCATACGAGGCAACAAGCGATAACGTTAAGCTTATCGGACGTACATACAGAAAGGGCGACAGCACTATCCTTGGCTATTCTGCAAGCGGTGTGGAATTTAAGTGCACAGGAACAAAGGCTGTTTTCAATGTAAACGGCAGTGCAGGTCCTGCAAGATTTGGCGTTTTTGTCAATGGCAAGCTTGCAAAACAGGGTTACATAAAGAATAGTAAGACAGACGCTATCGAAGTCGCACTCCCTGAGGGTGAGTGTACTGTCAAGCTCATAAAGCTTTCAGAGGCTGCACAGAGCGTTACAGCTATTGAGAGCATCGAGGTTGACGGAAAGATTCAGCCAACAGAAAAGGCAAAGCACTCTATCGAGTTTATCGGCGACTCTATTACTTGCGGCTACGGTGTGGAAACCGCTCTTGGAAAAGAGCAATTCTCAATATACAATGAGAACGCTGCAAAGACATATGCTTACAAGACAGCCCAGAACTTTGGTGCTGATTACAGCTTTGTTTCTGTGAGCGGTGCAGGCGTTATCTCAGGTTATACAAACGGCAAGGATAGGAATGAGTCACTGCTCGTGCCGGATTTCTATGACAAGCTTTGCTTTACGTGGAGCTGGTTCAACGGTGAGGAAGTTGCGAAGTATGACTGGGATTTTTCACAGTATCAGCCTGAACTGGTAGTTGTAAATCTTGGAACTAACGACAATTCATATACAAAGAATGACGAGACTAAATGTGCAGAATTTGCAAAGGGCTATGTAGATTTTATCAAGGAGATAAGAGAAAAGAACCCTAATGCTGAGATACTTTGTACGCTTGGTCTTATGGGACAGGAGCTTTATCCGACAATAGAGAAGGCGGTCGCAGATTATACTGCTGAAACTGGTGACAGAAAGGTCAAGGCAACAGAGCTTAGCGTTCAGGACAGCAATGCTAACGGTTTTGCAGTTGACTATCACCCAGCGGCAGCCTCACATAAAACGGCAGCTGATGAGCTGACAAAGGCAATAAGCGATATTTACGGCTGGGAAACAGTTGATCCTGTAGATGACGGCGTTGACGCAATGACAAAGGACAATGACGAGAATTTTGACAAGGTCGTTGAGATCTCATCGTCAACAGGCGACAGCAGCGAAGAGGCTAAGCCTGAGGGTTCATCTTCTGAGCCTGCAAAGGACAGCAGCACAGTAGTTTCATCATCAAGTGCAGCTGCAACAAATACTAACAGCACAACGAATCCTAACAGCACAAGCAATCCTAACACTGACGCTGCAATGGGTATTGGCATAGGTCTTGCAGCACTTGCCGGTGCAGCAATGATCGCCACAAAGAGAAAGAAATAACGGCAAAAGCCCCATGGAATTATCCATGGGGCTTTTTATTAGGAATTCGGAAAAATTACTGCTTGCCTGTTGTCTTGTAGGCGTCGATCATTTTCTTGACCATCTGACCGCCGACAGAACCAACTTCACGAGCTGTGAGGTCGCCGTTGTAGCCCTGCTTGAGGTTTACGCCAACTTCGTTAGCAGCCTCCATCTTGAACTTGTTGAGTGTTTCTCTACCCTGTGGTGTTGTGATACCTTTCATTTTCGTATCTCCTTTTCATTTGTTTTTCGGGTTTGCAATAATATTATATGACCCGTAACAAAGTTTATAAGAGGTAATTTATAGAATGAAACAGGGCGATTTTTGGCACAATGAGGTGCAAAAATTTTGAGTTTCAAAAAAATTTTTGTTTTGAATTTGTGGTAGTGAAAGTATCTGATCTTCCTATATAAGCAAAAAGCAGACGTAAAAACGTTTGCTGACTCAATTAAATTATCTGCCCTCTCTGCCTAAAACGGCATGAAGTGTTTTGAAAATGATCTTCCAGTCAACTAAGAAACTTCTTTCCTGGATGTATTTTACGTCAAGTGCCATCCACTCATCAAAGGTGAGATCATTACGGCTAGGTTGTACCTGCCAGTAACAAGTAAGACCCGGCTTTACATAAAGACGCTGTTTCTGATAATCGTCATACTGTACAACTTCTCTTGGGATAGGAGGTCTTGGACCAACGATACTCATGTCGCCCTTTAAAATATTGAAGAGCTGAGGCAGCTCATCAATGCTCGTTTTTCTGATGAATTTGCCGATCCTCGTAATTCTTGGATCATCCTTCATTTTAAAAGCAGGACCGTCCATTTCGTTGTCGTCCATAAGATCTGATAGTTTGTCCTCTGCGTCAACGCACATACTCCTGAATTTGTAAAAACGAAATTCTTTGCCGTCCTTTCCTGTTCTCAGCTGTGAAAAGATCGGACTTCCTTTTGGATCGTCAATGAAGATTATAAGTGCAATAATAAGCATTGGGATAGCCAAAACGATTATTGCAAGCAGCGAAAAGAAAATATCTTGTGCACGTTTTAATGTCTCATAAGCTTTTTTCTCACTCTGTACCTTGCTTTTATCAAGGTAAGTCTTATCCGGTTCAAACTGAACTGCTACCAAAGAAATCTCTCCCTATATCCATAAACATACTAATTTCTTCTAATAATATATAGTATATACCTTTTTGCATAATCCGTCAAGAGTTTAACACATTTTTATCACACAAGATACGCATTGATTCGTAATTTTGTGGATTTGCACAAAATAGTCAAAATTACAAAATTAATTGTTGACATATTAAGTGGCATTACTTAATTCTACCCACCCGCTCAAAATGAAATCTTATACGTCTATGCTTTATTGGGAGATCAGGTGGTTGGGATACTTTGGTCAGTTTATTCTTATTTGCTAAGATTCCCTCAACCTAGAAACTGAAGAGTCAATAACGAGCGGTGTGACATCATTAAATCTATATCAACATTATACCACTTTCTTTCCGACTTTTGTTAAGCTAAACGCTTAGGATAACGATTACATTTTGTAAACAAAGCGTAAATTATGCGACTATAATTATTGCTAGGAAGAATGAGATTTGTAAGAACATTGTTGAGGAGGCGTTGCAAAAGATTCTACTGCTTTGTTCCAACAATCAAGTTTGAACTATATATGAGCGACTTTGTTGTATTTTCTGCTTGCTTGACTCACACCGTATTTTTTATATTTCATCAGGGCTTGACAAAACTTTATATCTTGTGATATGCTTGTCATGAGTGTGACTCTTTTTCTTTTGGATTTTGTTGTGGTAGTTTTATTCTATCAGATTTTTGCGTATCTCATTTGTTGGACTTTTGTATAATGTCTATCTTGTCGTTACATTGTATTGTGATTATTTTTCCAAATCGATGTTGACAGGTTGTTATTGAAGTGATATAATAAATACTAATGAGATAATTTTGAATTATTTGTGAGTATTAGGTTGATTGATGCCAAAATATGGTGAATATGTAGTTGCCAGTTATGCTGTATTCGTGCTTATCAATCTTTATTCAATAAGGTCAGTTGAGATTTAAATGCTTATGGTAGAGTATACCTTGCACCTTTATACAGAATTTCTTGCATAAATATGCACTAGAGAACGAGGTATAGGGTTCAACTGATCACATTTCAGGATAGTGATATATGCGAAATGGCAAATTAACGAGGGAGATAGGATGAGGAATTAGATCGTGTGATGAACATATGGAAAATCAGAGAGAATGTTATCTATACTTATGAACTGCCTATGATCAGTTCCCATTGCTCCAACAACTATGGTTCAGATTATTTCTCTGAGAAAATGTACAGCAACCGATAAAACTCTTGAGGAGGGAAAAAGTGAAGTTTTTTGTAACAGGTGTTGGAGGTCAGCTAGGTCATGACGTAATGAATGAGTTGCTGAAACGTGGTCATTAAGGTGTGGGTTCTGATGTTCAGGAGAACTATAGCGGTGTGGCTGATGGTTCTGTGGTAACAAAGGTTTCGTATGTAGCACTAGATATTACTGTTAAATACGCTGTTGAGAAAACAATTACGGAGGTAAACCCGGATGCTGTGATTCGCTGTTCAGCGTGGACTGCTATGGATATGGCAGAGGATGATGATGAAGTTGCAAAAGTCCGTAGCATCGTGTTTTATGTGGCAGTAGACCTGCGTGCAAACTCTGAAACCTACGGCAAGTGGTATGGCGTTACGTTGTCTGCAGAGAATAAGAAACAGTTTTTAATTCCTGAGGGTTTTGCACACGGTTTTCTGGTCTTGAGTGATGAGGCAGAGTTTTGCTATAAAGTCAATGACTTCTGGCATCCAAATGACGAGGGCGGCATGGCTTGGAATGACCCGGAGATCGGTATTGAGTGGCCGGAGTTGAAGGTCGAATACAAGGGTAACGCCAGTGCAGAAGGTTACACACTAGAAGATGGTACTGCACTGAATCTGAGTGATAAGGACCAGAAGTGGCTGGGACTGAATGATACTTTATAAATTTTATGTACACAGGAAAAAAATATAGGGAGCAATGGCAAGAAACAAGATGGTTGAAATTAAAAAAAATTACTATGTTAGGTGCTGCAGTGATAATATGCATTAAAAAAATGACGTAGAGACTGCTAATGCTAGGGTGAGGTTTGGCTAGGCATTCTGATGGTGATTTGGTCGATATTGCAGTGCCTGCAAACGCCTACTCAACAAAATCAGTTGAGGTATGATGGTCTATGGTGGAGCGTTAGACACATGCGGAAATGGGCGTTTTTGCATAAATATACGTTGCATTTTACTGCGAAAATCATGTTTTGTGCAGCAGGACGTTAATACTGATAACTGCATTTATCTGTGGAGCGTTAAGCGACGGTCGAAAATTACTAATATTCTGTCGTGTAGACATCATAAAAGATAAATAAATCATTGTGCAGGTTGCGATAAGAATGACAGCTGCATTTGTATGATTGTTACAAAAAGATGAAATGAAAAAATCTGGCAAGATGGAAGTGAAAAACGGGTCTACTCAACAGATTAACACTTTGATGTAGAGGGTGGAGAGTGCGGCGAATAAATATGCACCGGTGAAAAGTGTTGAAAGGGCAACTGATTTTGTTGAGTGAACCTGTCTGGGGAAAGATGAATTTGAAAAGGAACGAAATATCGAGAAAAGACTTGATCGCTGGGGTAATTGGATACGACAGCATAAGAAAACACTTAGCCGACTAGAAGCGGCAAGAGGAAAAGAAATACCATCCATATGGATGTGTACATAGATATAAAGATACTTTTAAGGGATTGGTTCGAGAAGAGCCGGAGGAGTAAATGAATTATGGATATAAAAAAGAATACGAGCACTGGCTGGCAAATGCAACTGCGGATACAGATGTCGCCGCTGATCTGAAAATGCTGAATGATACAAAAAATTGAAGATGCTTTTTACCGTGACCTTGCCTTTGGAACTGGCGGACTGTGCGGTGTGATTGGCACAGGCACGAACCGTATGAACATCTATACTGTGGCAAAGGTTTCTCAGGGGTTGGCTGATTATTTGAAAAAAACTTTGCGGAGCCGTCTGTGGATATCGGTTATGACAGCCGCATCAAGAGCGATGTATTTGCAAAGGTGGTTGCGGGTGTGTTTGCGGCCAATGGCGTTAAGGTCAATATCTGGCCTGTCCTGATGCCGGTTCCGACCGTGTCTTTTGCGACCCGTTATCTGCACACCTCCGCAGGTGTCATGGTGACGGTTTCTCACAACCCTAGCAAGTATAACGGCTATAAAGGTCTACGGTGCGGACGGCTGCCAGATCACCCTGAGGCCGCTGCGGAAATTCTGGCGTAGATCGAGAACCTGGATTTCTTTGCAGACGTCAAGACCAGTGATTTTGAATCAGGCATGGCAAACGGCATCATCCAGTACATCCCGGATGAGGTCTACACCGCCTTCGTGGAACAGGTCAAGAGCCAGTCGGTTTTGTTTGGTGAAGAGGTTAATAAGGATGTGGCCATCGTGTACAGCCCGCTGAATGGCACCGGTCTGAAGCCTGTGACCCGCACCTTGAATGAGATTGGCTACACTAACGTCACGGTGGTCAAGGAGCAGGAGCAGCCGGATGGCAACTTCCCGACCTGCCCGTACCCCAACCCGGAGATCAAGGAAACCATGGGACTGGGCATGGAGTATGCCAAGAAGTGCAATGCCGACCTGCTGCTGGCAACCGACCCCGACTGTGACCGTGTGGGCATCGCTGTTAATAACAAGGCAGGCGAGTATGAGCTGCTGACCGGCAACCAGACCGGTATGCTGCTGGATTATATTTGCAGCCAGCGTATGAAGCATGGCAAGATGCCCGCTGCCCCAGTCATGGTCAAGACGATCGTCGCCATGGATATGGGCGAGCTGATCGCTACGCACTATGGTCTGTGTACCATCAATGTGCTGACCGGTTTCAAGTTTATTGGTGAGCAGATTGGCAAGCTGGAAAAGCAGGGCAAGGCAGACAGTTATGTGTTTGGCTTTGAGGAAAGCTACGGCTACCTGACCGGCTCCTACGTCAGCGACAAGGACGGTGCATATATGATCTGCGAGATGTTCAGCTACTATGCGACCAAGGGCATCAGCCTGCTGGACAAGTTGTAACAGTTGTACAAGGCTTACGGATACTGCCTCAACACCCTGCACAGCTATGAGTTCGATGGTAGTGCCGGTTTTGCCAAGATGCAGAACATCATGCAGGCATTCCGCGGCGATATCAAGGAGTTTGGCGGCAAGAAGGTCATCAAGCTGCTGGACTACGCACCGAGTTTGGATGGTTTGCCCAAGTCCGACGTGCTCAAGTTCCTGCTGGAAGATAACTGCTCCATCGTGGTGCACCCCTCCGGCATTGAGCTAAAGCTCAAGACCTATATCTCTGTTAGTGCAGAGAACAAGGAAGCCGCCGAGAAGGTGGAAACAGAAATTCGTAAGAGTGCTGAAGAATTCTTGAAGTAAAGATAGAGGAGAAAAAATTATGAACGTTATTTTACTTTCCGGTGGTTCTGGTAAGCGTCTTTGGCCCCTTTCCAATGATGTGCGCAGCAAGCAGTTTATCAAGCTGTTTAAGAATAATGATGAGTATGAGTCTATGGTGCAGCGTGTGTATCGCCAGGTCACCACGGTAGATGCTGATGCAAAGATTACTATTGCAACGAGCAAATCGCAGGCAAGTGCCATCAAAAATCAGTTGGGTGAAAAGGCTTCTATTTGTGTAGAACCTTGCCGTCGCGATACGTTCCCGGCCATCGCTTTGGCCGCAGCTTATCTCCATGATGAACTGAGCGTGGCAGAGAATGAGGCTGTTGTTGTATGCCCAGTTGACCCTTATGTAGATAATACTTATTACGAAGCTGTCAAAAACTTACAAGAACTGGCAGGGCAGGGCGGTGCAAATCTGACGTTGATGGGCATTGAGCCGACCTATCCAAGTGAAAAGTATGGCTATATTATTCCGGAAAACGGAGAAAATGTCAGCAAGGTTAAAGAATTCAAGGAAAAACCGGATATGGAAACAGCTAAGAAGTATCTGGCTCAGAGTGCACTATGGAATGCAGGCATCTTTGCATTTAAGCTGGGTTATCTGCTGGGCAAGGCACACAGTATGATCGACTTTGAAGATTACCGTGACCTGTTCAACAAGTACGATACTCTGACTAAGATCAGTTTCGACTATGCCGTGGTCGAGAAAGAGTCCAGCATTCAGGTTTTGCGTTACAGTGGTGACTGGAAAGATGTCGGCACTTGGAACATGATGTCGGAGGTTATGGCAGGTAAGACTAAGGGTAAGGCTGTTCTTGATGAAACCTGTGAAAATACTAATGTGGTGAATGAATTGAATATACCTATCCTCTGCATGGGCTGCAAGGATATGATCATTGCAGCTAGCGGTGACGGCATTTTGATTTCTGATAAAGAGCGTAGCGGTTACATGAAGCCATATGTGGAGAGAATCGAAACAGAAGCGATGTATGCCGAAAAGTCATGGGGGAGTTATACGGTCATTGATGTGCAGCCTGGCTCTATGACTGTCAAGGTTTCCATGAGAGCAGGTGAGCACATGACTTACCACATGCACAACTACCGCGAGGAGGTCTGGACTGTCGTTTCTGGTAGAGGTAAGGCAATTGTGGATGGTATGGAGCAAGTGCTCCGCACTGGTGATGTAATTACGATAGCGGCTGGTTGCAAACATACGGTAGAGGCCATTACTGCACTGGATATGATCGAAGTACAGCTTGGAGAGGAAATTAGCGTCACAGATAAGATTAAATTTCCGATGGAATAAAAAGCAGTTGGAGACAGAGTAATGGAAATCATGAAATTGATTCCGAACGGAAATGATTATCTGTGGGGTGGTACTAGACTTCGGGAAGAATACGGAAAGAAAATAGATTTAACACTGTTGGCCGAAACTTGGGAGTGTTCGGTTCATCAGGACGGCCTCAGCTATATGGCAAATGGTACATATAAAGGAAAAACACTGGTTGAAGTATTGAAAACACATCCGGGATATCTCGGTACAAAGGTATAAGATGGCGAACTTCCAGTTTTGGTTAAGTTCATCGATGCCAAGAAAGATTTGTCTGTTCAAGTTCATCCTAATGATGAATACGCAAGAGAACACGAAGGGGATAACGGCAAGACTGAAATGTAGTATGTCATTGATGCTGATGAGGACGCAAGTCTTATATATGGTTTTCAGCATGAGGTAACTGAGGAAATCCTTCGAAAAGCGGTTGAGACCGGAACACCGGACAAGCATCTGCAAAAGGTCCGAGTTCACAAAGGCGATACATATTTTGTTCCGGCAGGAACGGTACACGGCATCGGGAAGGGTATCCTGGTTGCTGAAATTCAGGAAAGCTCGAATGTGACTTACCGCGTTTATGACTATGACCGTGTGGATAAGAACGGCAAAAAGCGTGAGCTGCATTTTGATAAAGCTGTGCAAGTCATGAATATGAAAGTTGCACAAGATGTGAATCAGAAACCACGAATGGTAAAGTACTATTCTGGCTGTTCTCGTGAGCTACTTTGCCGTTGCAAATATTTTGAAACGGAACGAATCCAAGTCACAAAGGGTTTTGCCTTTTCTGTGATGGACACTTCTTTTCAGGTATTGATGTGCCTGAGCGGATATGGTGAAGTGCAGACAATGGATGCAGAGCAGAAACCAATGCGGTTAAGCAAGGGAGAAACAATGTTTCTGCCGGCTGGGCTGGGCAGATGTCTTATTGTTGGTGATGCAGAGTTACTTAAAATACGCTGCTAAGTGCAGAGGTATATATTTTTAATGAAAGAAAAGGAGTAAATAAAATGAAAAAGGCTTTAATTACTGGTATTACAGGACAGGACGGATCTTACTTAGCAGAGTTTCTGCTTGAAAAAGGATATGAGGTTCATGGTATCATTCGCCGTGCCTCTGTATCCACAACTGCTCGTATTGATCATATTATGGATAAAATCACAATTCATGAGGGTGATCTTTCGGACTCTTCCAGTATTATCCGCATTGTACTACAGGTAAAGCCAGATGAAATCTACAATCTGGCTGCACAGTCTCATGTACAGGTGTCTTTTGATGCCGCAGAGTACACAGGTGACGTAGATGCGTTAGGCGTTCTGCGTATTCTGGAAGCTGTTCATACTGCCGGACTGGAAAAGACCTGCCGGATTTATCAGGCTTCTACTTCTGAACTGTACGGTAAAGTTGAAGAAGTTCCTCAGAACGAAAACACTCCGTTCCATCCATATAGCCCTTACGCAGTTGCTAAGCAGTACGGCTTCTGGATGATGAAGGAGTACCGTGAAGCTTATGGCATGTACTGCTGCAATGGTATTTTGTTTAACCATGAGTCTGAGCGCCGCGGTGATAATTTTGTTACCCGTAAAATCACGCTGGCGGCCGGCCGTATTGCCTGTGGGTTGCAGGATCATTTGGAACTGGGTAATCTGGATTCTCTGCGTGACTGGGGTTATGCAAAAGACTATGTAGAATGTATGTGGCTGATCCTCCAGCAGGATGAGCCGGATGATTATGTGATTGCAACTGGTGTGCAGCATACCGTCCGCGAGTTCACCACCCTTGCATTTGCCAATGATGGTATCGAGCTTGAGTGGAAGGGCGAAGGCATGGAGGAAGAGGGCTATGATAAAAAGACCGGCAAGATGCTGGTTTGCGTAAACCCGAAGTGGTATCGCCCGACCGATGTTGTGAACCTGTGGGGTGATCCGACTAAGGCTAAAACCAAGCTGGGTTGGAATCCGCAAAAGACTAGCTATGAGCAGCTTTGCACAATTATGGCAGAGCATGACCTGCAGCTGGCTAAAAAAGAAGCTGGAATTCAGTAATGAAGAGGGACAGGCAGGCGGTCGATTAGCATAGATGTCTGCCTGTCCATTTTATTATAGAGGTGGAAAAATACATATGAGTAGAGTATTGATTTTTGGAGCAGGTGGCTTTGTTGGAAGTTACCTTTGTAAAGAATTTTTGAATAATGGGTACAAAGTGAGTGGAACCGACAAAGGAGAGGGATCAGCACTTCCTTCAGAAGTTGATTTCTATAGGAATGATTTAATGCAAGCCAATGAGGTTGAAAAGTTGATTGGCCAAATCCAGCCAGATATCATTGTAAATCTTGCAGCAATCAGCAGTGTTGGTGCTTCTTGGAATATGCCACAGGCAACAATGGCAATAAATGTTATCGGTGCATTGAATATTATGGAAGCTGCAAGAAAAAGTGAACAGAAACCAAGGATCCTGTTTGTGGGTTCGAGCGAAGAGTATGTGATTTCAGAGAATCCTTTGGATGAAAATACACAACTTAATGCAAATAATCCATATGGTATATCAAAGGTTACGCAGGAACAATTTGCAAAATTATACAGAGAACAGTATGGCTTAAAAATTTATTGTGTTCGACCGTTCAACCATACAGGCATAGGGCAGAGAGACTCCTTCGTTTTGCCTAGTTTTTGCAAACAGGTAGCGGGAATTGACAAAAGTGGAAAAGATGGAAAAATTCAAGTAGGTAATTTGAAAGTTAAACGAGATTTTAGTCATGTTAAAGATGTTGTACGAGCATATCGCATGATTGTAGAAAGTGACAACTGTAATCAGATTTATAATATAGGTTCAGGTAATGCGTACAGCCTTGAAGACATGCTGACATATATTATCGGATTAAGTAATCAGCATATTGTAATTGAAGTGGATCAAAATAGAATCAGACCAACAGATCAGCCGGTAATATGCTGTTATCGTAGTTTGATAGGAAAAGAATTGGGGTGGGAACCTCAGTATAATGTGTATGACGCGTTAAAAGAAATGTATGAATATTATGCGAGATAATGGAGAAACATAAAATGAAGAAGATAGTTTTATTAAGCGAAAGACTTCCATACCCACCGACATCTGGAACTAAGAATCTTTTATATAATTACTGTAAAATACTGCATGAAAAGCTAAACTTGGAAGTTATTAACATTTCATTTTTAGAGCAGGATGAAAATATTTCTGCAAAGCCGGATTTTATATCAAGAGTCTACACAATGCCTAATCCGTCTGGAAAAACAAAATTTAAAAATATTATTTTGAAGACATTTATTAAGCGCGAGTATCCACTACAGGTGTCCTTGTTTTGGGATCCAGCAATCAAAGAGAAAATTGATGATATTATTCACGATGAGAGACCAGATTATGTAATTGCGGATTTTATCCGTACCACAGAGTATTTAAAAGACTATACGGGATATAAAATTGCAGATTTACAGGATTTATTGTCTTTACGGTATGAACGGCAGTTGAAAGTTGATTTGCGTACAATCAATCCTTATGGTGCTTATTTATTTCGATTGCCAAAGTTTGCTCAGACTGTTTTGCAGCTTAGCTTTATAAAAAAATGCGTTATGCGGATGGAAATCAAACTACTGAAAAAGTTTGAGTTGGATGTTGGAAAGTATTATGACCGAGTTATGTTTGTCGCAAGAAAAGAAGGAAATCTGTTCGATGAGATGTTGGGTGAAAAAAAATCTCTGATTGTACCATTAGGTGTAGATTATCCATTTTTCTCGCAGAATCTGAATTTGAAAAAGAAAGAAAAGTCGATTGCTTTTATGGGAGCATTGAATGTTGCCCATAACGAAAATGGAATAACTCATTTTATAGAACATTGTTTTCCGGCAATTAGGGAGCAGGTACCCGGCGTTAAGCTGTTTATTATTGGTGGTGGAGCCTCTGATAAGCTTAAACAATATGAGGCTAATGATGTCATTTTCATGGGACGTGTTCCTGATGTGCGAATTGCGGTTGGAGAATGTGAAGTGTTTATTTGTCCATTGCAGTTTGGAAGTGGAATAAAAACCAAGAATCTGGAAGCTATGGCTATGGGGATTACAGTGGTAACTACGCCTATTGGCGCAGAAAATATTGATGCAGTTGATGGCGTGCAATGGGTTATCGGAAATACGGACATATCATTTAGCAGCCAAGTTGTCAGCTTGTTAAAAGATGAAAAACTTCGTAAAACCATAGGGGAAAACGGCCGGAAATTTGTTAGAGATAATTTTTCATGGAAGGTGGCCGAAAATTCGTTTATGGAGGTATTTACGAATGAATAAGGATATAAAAGTGCTGATTGATGATGGTAAGCAAATCAAGCTTGGAACAGGAATTGGAAAAATGAGCTTTTACCTGTATCAAGCAATGAAGGAACAAGCTTATAATGTTTCGCTTGTTTCTCAGAACATTGCTTCTTCCGGACGAATGAAAGATAGGATTTCATATTTAAAACAAATCAACTCCAAGGAGTATGCAGAGTATTTAAGTCAGTATGATGTAGTAATATACACGAATTATGCCATGCCTCTCAGGAAGAACAAAAGTACACTTTATGTAGCCGTAATCCCTGATATGGTTTCGTTCCTATATCCGCAGACTTTACCTACTATGTACCGCTATTATAATCAGCTTATGATCCGAAATTCTGTCCGTAGAGCTGATTTAGTATTTACGATTTCAAAATCAGTAGAGAAAGAAATCGTCGAAAAATTCCCAAAGGTCTCCCGGCGTATACGCACAACATGGCTAGGACTTTATGATGGAATTTGTCCGTTGGATGTTTATCCGAATTATGAGAATCCAAAGCTCCAAGACATCGAAAAAAGTGAGTTTTTCTTGTTTATAAGTACCGTAGAAAAAAGGAAAAATGTCGGCCTTGTGTTGGAAGCGTTTATCCGTCTTAAAAATACGTTAGAGAAAGCCAAAAAGTATAAGATTGTCATTGTAGGTCGACCAGGATACGGATATGACGAATTTGTTAACATTGCAAAACAATCAGGATATGCAGATGACATCATTTTTTCAGGATATACCAGTGATAGTGATTGTAACAGACTATACAATCACGCAAAAGCTTTTGTCTTTCCCACAATTTATGAAGGATTTGGATTTGCACAGATTGAGTGCATGAAATGTCATTTGCCGATTATACTTAGTGATATTCCAACGAATCGAGAGATTTCTCGGGAATACGGCGAATTTTTTGAATTGGATAAGCCTGAAACGTTGGTTCAGAAAATGAGATTATTTGTTAATGATGAATATGACTATCAAAGAAAAAATCGTTTAGCTGACCAGTATATTAAAGACTTTGAATGGAAAAAAATAGTAGAGCGATATATGACATATATTGAGAACGCATTAAAAAGGAAATAATGATATGAGTAAAATCAAAATTTGCCATGTAATAGGTAATTTTGTCAATGGTGGCGTAGAAGCAGTTATATATAATTATTTTTCTCATATAGATATGGAAAAATACGAAGTTCATATAATCGGTCATGGTATCCGTGTTCAGGAATGTGCAGATCGATTCGTTTCACTTGGATTTAAAATACATAACATTACACCTAAAAGTGTATCTTTTTTTAGAAGTTGCAAAGAGATGGAAGCAATTTTTAGAAATGAGCAATTCGATATTGTTCATTCACATTTGACGGAGTGGGCTTGTGTTCCAATGTTTCTTGCATGGAAATGCGGTGTAAAAATTAGAATAAATCATTCACATATGGCAGAGAAGCCACAGGGGATGAAGAATAAAATATATTACGGTATCAGGTTATATTTTGGGAAGCTGTTTGCAACAGATTATTTTGCGTGCGGAATGGATGCGGGCATATATCTATTTGGAAAGCATGCTGTCGATAGTGGAAAAGTGACGATCTTGCCAAATGCTGTTGATTATGAGAAATTTTCTTACAATATACAACTGCGTAATGAAATTCGGGAAAAATATAATATAGAGGATTCTACCATTGTTGTTGGGCATGTAGGACGATTTTTTGAACAGAAAAATCATGAATTTTTGATAGATATATTTGAGGAATACCATAAGGAAAATTTGGATTCAATTCTGGTCATGCTGGGAGATGGGGAACTTATTAACAAGATAAAAGACAAGGTAACGCAAAAGAAACTAGAAAGATCGGTTTACTTTTTGGGTAATCAATCAAATGTGGCTGATTGGTATCAGGTCATGGATATGTTTTTACTCCCTTCCTGTTACGAAGGGTTTCCAGTTGTTGGTGTTGAAGCACAGGTTTCAGGTCTTCCTTGTTTGTTTTCTGATGGTATAACACCAGAAATACAAATAAGTCCTAACGCTCAGTTTATGAGTTTGGAAAGCGGATCGAAGGCTTGGGTAGAGAAGATGAAATATATGATTGCCAATAAACAGAATAGGGGTAATTTGATTTTAAACCATGATAGATTTGATATTGAGAAAAATGCTGATAAACTCGATTTGTTTTATCAAATGAAAGTAAAAGAAGTAAGGGCTACTGAATAACGGAGATAATAAGGCAGGAGGATATACATGAGAAAAGAAGAAAGGTATATTTTGGATATATGCCTGTTTTATATAATTTCTGTGTTTATGTATGGATTTGTAATCAAGCTACCGATATCAAACGCTCTGATTTTTCAAATTAAAACATATATTCCGGAGTTTGCTCTAATTTTGCTGTACATTTTTCGTTTAATAATCTTAAATGGAGGTATAGCATGAACGTAATTGGTGTTATTAATTTAATTGTAATTGCAATATTTGCTATGTCTGTAGCAAGATTTTATAATAGACATACAGAATATTTTTTTGCAATGTTGATAATTATTGTATATTGGACTCAGCTGCTTGTTTCAAGTGCTTATATAGAAACAGGGGTATATTTAAAAGACATTGGGAAAACAAGCTATGCAACAGGTGTTACAATCAGGTTGTTTCTAATGATTGAGTTTATGCTTTGCTTGATATCATATTGGGCAGGGAAACATCCGAAAATAGTAATTGAAAATCCAAAAGAAGGACGATTTACATATAATACATTTAAACGTGTTGAATGTGTTTTGTTTCTTTTATATGCTTATCGTTTATTGGACGTTATCGTATCAGGAAACGTTTTGACAAACTCCAATGTAAACCGTTTTAATTATTTTTCGGAATTCTCAAAACTCCCATTCGCACAAATTATTGATTATTTTTCTTATCCATGTCTATGGATGTTAGGCTATATATTATTATTGGGTGAGAAAAAAAGACAAAAGGCTTTTCCGGTAGCAATTTTTCTCATGAATCTTCTATCAGTATTTCTACGTGGAGTTGAATTTGGAGGCTTTTTACAATGCACATTATACTTCTTAGGACCATTATTGTTATCTATGGCAAAAAAAAGAAAATTAATTAAACTTAGATATGTTGCAGTTGCGGCAATTCTTCTTGTTGTGATGTTGATTCCAAAATATAATCATTTTAGCGAGGCTATTGAAAAAGGTAATGCAGATACTTCCTATGGATTAACAACAGCTTATGATTTTTTAATGTATCGAATGTTGGCACAAGAAGCAGATCTTACATGGGAGATAGATAGACAAGTTTGGATAGATGGAGATATAGACCCAGAGCGAGTATTTGATGTAGCAAAAGAGATTATTGGAATACCTACGGCAGTAAATAGTACACAGTATCTAATGAATAGAGGTTGTTCGTCTTCTGCCTTGACTATCTATTCGTATAGTACAGCAACGGTAACAGGAGGATATCCGATTTTATGGGCTGCAATTTTTGGATATTTTTTCGCAATACCATTTTTGATTGTTGATTCCTACTTGTTGTTTTTGGTAATTAGATGCATATGTGAAGGAATGGAAAAGCAACGATTATTTTTAATACTTGCAGGTGGATATTTAGTATGCCAATGTTATACTATTGTGATAAGTGCAAACTTTTCTGCAATAGGTAATACAATACCACATATTTTTATAGTATTGCTTTTAATACTGTATAAGAGAATTGGAATGTTAAGGATTGGCAATCATACGTTTTGGATATAAAGGAAGGGATTTGAATTAGTGAAAATTATAAGATATTTATATAATCTGATTAAATTGTGGAAAATGAAGATATGCGGAAAATATCGCGGGTCGATTGTACAAGGATTTCCAATCCTAACTGAGATTAGATCTGATAGTGGAATTTTATCTATTGATGGAAAATTAAGTTGTAGAACAGGAACATATCTCAGTGCAGGAACGGGAAACTTATCAATTGGAAAAGGTTGCTTTTTTAATCAAAACGTTATGATAGTAAGTAAGGATGAAATTGTAATTGGTAATAATGTAATTATTGGACCAAATGTGGTTATAGTTGATCATGATCATAATTATAAAGTGAGTGATCGAAAAAATACATTTACAGCTATGCCAATTCATATAGGAGATAATGTGTGGATAGGAGCAAATGTTACAATTATGAAAGGAACATCAATTGGAGAAGGATCAGTCATTGGCGCTGGAGTGGTATTAAAGGGAGAATATCCAGCAAATACTGTGATTTACGAAAAAGCGGATATAGTAATGCGTCCAATTGAAAGAAAAAAGAAAGATGAATAAAAGTGGAACATCAAAAACACTTGTAAAAAATACAGTTATGTTATACATAATGAATATTACTAAAATTGTTTTACCATTAGTGACATTGCCATATTTGACACGTGTTTTATCGAAGGATTGTTATGGTGTCGTATCTTATGTTAAAGCAGTTATGCAGTATATGCAAGTTGTAGTTGATTTTGGATTTATTCTTTCAGCGACAAAAGATGTGGTAAATTGTAAAGAGGATAAAAAAAAGCTTAGTTATATAATTGGCGATACAATGTTTGCAAAATTAATTCTGGTATTAGTTTCATTTGTTGCATTGGTAATTATGATATATGCCATTCCAATCCTTAGACGACATGCATTTTACACAATTCTTTCTTTTGTGGTTGTAGCGATGACATGTTTTTTGATGGATTTCTTATTTAGAGGTCTTGAGGAAATGCATATTATCACTATTAGATATGTATTAATGAGATCTATCGCAGCACTCTTGACTTTTGTATTTGTCAAAAATGACACAGATATGATTTGGATCCCAATTTTAGATATTATAGGAACGTCTGTGGCGATTATTTTAGTTTTTTTTGAAATGCGTAAACGAGATATTAAAATTTGTTTTACAGGAATTAAAAGTGCACTGATAAAACTGAAAGAGTCTGCTATATTTTTCTTATCTAATATGGCAACAACGACATTTACTGCGTTAAATACATTACTTATAGGCATTTATGTGGATGCCGCACAGGTGGCAGAATGGAGTGTTTGTTTGCAAATGGTATCGGCGGTAATGTCAATGTATACACCTATTACAGATGGAATATATCCACATATGGTAAAAAGCAAGGACTGGAAATTAGTAACAAAAACAGCAAAAATATTAGAAAATACAAAAACAGTAAGGGAAAATTATATCTCTAAATTGTCAGATCAAGAAAAATCAATTCAAGAAAAAATAGATGAGTATAATACTAGATTTGCTGAAATAAATGCTGAAATACTTGCTATTGCAAGAGATGGTATAGATACACAATATATAGGTGGTGAATTAGCTTGGCCAGTTCCAGGATATACAAGAATAAGTTCTAAATATGGAATGAGGACTCATCCTATTACTGGAGTATATAAATTACATACAGGTGTTGATATTAGTGCACCTTTAGGAGCTAATTTTATTGCAGCGAATGATGGAATTGTAACAAAAGCTGGATATAATAGTGCTTATGGAAATATGGTTATAATTGATCATGGAGGAGGAGTATCTACATTATATGCACATGGATCAGAAATTTTAGTACAAGTAGGACAAGTTGTAAAAAGAGGAGAATCTATATTAAAGGTTGGCTCTACAGGTTATTCAACAGGACCACATGCACATTTTGAAGTAAGACTAAATGGAGTTGTTACAGATCCA
>OICK01000091.1_pt1 | contig 44166 bp, 38 predicted proteins | sample 1581281 | NCBI WGS metagenome assembly OICK01 (sample SAMEA3882557, study PRJEB24775) | human gut metagenome | biome: human-associated habitat; feature: intestine environment; material: feces | place: Netherlands | collected 2009/2010 | reverse complement strand
TGAAAATCTGATGCTTTTCTTAAGGTCAGCCATTTGATAATCTATTCCCTGATATACAGAAAGACCATTTTGATAACAACTATTGCCGAAAGCCTTGTTTACTAGGCCGCCTATCTTTCCACCGAATTTGCTGCCAAGACAAACCCCAATGTTCAGCAATTTTGTCACAAATATCTTATGAAAGCTGACGTCCGCTATAGACTTTACCATATCACTGGTTCTTGTCCACTCAGCATTTTGAGGAATAAGAACGACCGCATTCTCTTTAAGTTCTCTTACCAGCATGATCTGACAAAGAAACTCGCACAGATTTCCCACATACAGCATACTACGCTGATTGTCCACATCAGGAAACACAGGAAGTTTTTTCGCAATCTTTGCAAGCATCTGATAATTGCCTTTACTTTTCTTTCCATATATCATAGGCGGACGTATAACAATGACCTTAAAATCATTATCAGCAAGTCTGCGGACTGCAACATCTGCCTGCAGCTTTGAATCACCATAAAAATTTGACGGTGCAGGAACAGTATGCTTATCTATCACCTTGTTTTTACCATAAGGAGCTGAATCACCATAAACGATCATTGATGACATGAACACAAATTCTTTAACGCCCTCTGATTTAGCTTTTTCAGCCACTTTCAAGGCCAGATCTGTGTTCACCGCATAGTATTTTTCTTTAACATCGTCAGTTACGTTACCTACATCTGCATGAGCCAGTCCAGCAACATGATAAACAATATCATACGATGAAAAATCATGTTCACACCAATTTTCATCTAACATATCCAACGTTTCTATTTCAAAATTGTCGGGATAATTTACTTTGGCATATTCCTTGAAAGACTCCCCAATATATGAACCTGCTCCTGTTATAAGAACTTTCTTGTGCAATGCACGATCTACACAAACAGGCTCACCAAAGCCAATATGACCGATGAGTTCATCGATTGCCGCATCATCAGTATAAGTTCTTTTCACCGAGCTATTTTCAGCCGTTGCACCGATTTTTTTATGTTTTGCAGCTATACCAGCCGCTACCGATGCGACACCTAGCACTGCCAGCGATCCTCCCACTACCTTTTTTATAGTTTTTTTGTTCATTTTATTTATATCTCCAATAATACATAAACTCGAAACACTAAAAAATAAATTTCAAAGCATAAGTATGCTGTATTTTTTACTCCAAGCTATTGACTCACTATCTAATTCAGACAAATAAAAACGTTAATATTCCCGATTCTACACATCTCCAATAATTTTATCACAAAACCAATATATAGTCAAGTATTTACAGCACTATATGCGTATTGACAAACCCACCCCAAAGGATATATAATTTACCAAGACACGACCGCATAAAAAGGAGGCGTAAAAGAAATGACAAAAGTTGTTTACCCTGTTATCGGCAGGCAGACTTCCCTGCCCTTTTATCTCACCGGTATCGGCATTTCCGACCCTGAATATCACGTTGTCAGGGAAAAAGGGCTTGTTTCTCATCAACTGCTTTTTACCTCAGGTGGCGAGGGCAGGCTTATCGTTGACGGCTGCGAGTATATGCAAACAGCCGGGTCTGCATTCTATCTTCCGCCAAGCCTGCCGCATGAATATTATCCCACCAACGGCAGCTGGATAACGAACTGGATAGTTTTCCGTGGGGAATATGCCTCTCAAATGCTTGCAAATATGGGCTTTAACAGCTTTAAATTCGCCCCTGAGATAAACACTGATAAACCTGCCCAGCTTTTTGAACGTATCTTCGCTGCCGCCGCTGACCCTGTGAGCTTTGGCGAAAAAGCCTCTGTGCTTGTGTATGAATATATCCTTGCCATGAAAACTGCCATGCTCTCACCTGACAGCAGAAAAAACGTGGGCAGCATTACAAGGCAGGCACTTCTGTACATTGACAGCTACTACATGAATGACATCACCGCCGAGACTCTCGCAGGACTTTCAGGTGTAACGGTACAGCACTTTTGCCGTGTATTCAGAGCCGAAACTTCCATGCGTCCCCTTGAATATATCGCAAGGCGGCGTATCTCTCAGGCTAAATCACTGCTTTTGAACACGGACACTGAAATAGGCGAGATAGGCAGGCTTGTGGGCTATGAGGACAGGAACTATTTCAGCATCGTTTTCAAAAAGCTTGAGGGCGTATCTCCAAGGGATTATCGCCGTTCAAGAGGAACGGGTTCGTTATAATATTTTATAATTGGAACGTGTTTGCTTGATATGTTAAATCTGCAAATGTTCATTTTATAATAATATGCAAAATATTTCAGATTGACGTGCCGCTGTTCGCATCGTATAATCATAGTAGGAAATGACCATTCATTTGTATGGAGGAGATCATATGACTATACTAAAACGGTGCACGGCGGCAGTATCAGCACTGGTAATGCTGCTTTCAGGTGCAGGTGCTTATAATTGCTACGGGGAGGAAAACAGCGTGGACATTATTGACAAAAAGGAAATAATCATTGACGGAACTACCGCACAGCTCAAAGAAAACATGAGATACAGAGGTGCAGGCATGGTGAGCGGCAACAATTCATCTAGGCTGCTGCTTGACTACAAGGCTGAACACCCGAAGGCTTATGAACAGATACTTGAGTATATGTTCGGCAAAGAGGGTATCGGTATCACTCATCTTAAAGTGGAAATGGGTGCGGATATAAACTCATCATCAGGCACTGAGCCGTCTGTAATGAGAACAGAGGACGAAAAGGCTGACGTCACGAGAGGTGCGGCTTATCAGCTTGCCGCTGACGCAAAGAAGATAAACCCTGACCTCACACTCGATATGCTTTGGTGGAGCGAGCCTAAGTGGGTATCAGACGCCGCTGATGTTTACGCTGCAAGATATAAGTGGTATAAAAACACACTTGACTCCGCTTATGAAACATATGGACTGGAATTTGACTATGTGAGTGCTGTGCAAAACGAAAGAGGTGCAGACCTTGAATGGGTGAAGTATCTTTCTTCACACCTGAAAAGCGAAAAGGACACGCCTTACGACTACTCAAAGATAAAGATAGTCGGAGGAGAGGAAGTCTGCACATGGGGCTTTGCCGACAGAATGTATGAGGACAGCGAACTTATGGACGCAGTTGACGTTGTAGGCAGCCACTATACAAGCGAATCCACAGAGAACGCTCAGAAACTTGCTTATGATGAAAACAAAGAACTTTGGTTCAGCGAGGCAAGCCCGCCAATGGCATATGCTCAGGGCACATACAGATATGACGGTTCAGGACTTGCAGGCATAAACGGCACACTGGATATTGCGAACAGGATAATCGGAATGTATCCAAACGGCAAAATGACCCTCTATGAGTATCAGCCTGTTGTGTCTGCATACTATGACGGAGCTTGCTACTGTCAAAAACAGCTCATCTCTGCCTGCGACCCTTGGAGCGGATATTATATGCTTGACAGCGGATTTTATATGTCACTGCATTTCTCACAGTTCATACAAAAGGGCTGGGCTTTCGTAGACAGCGGCTGTTACAGCGACGGTCAAAAAGGCGGCGACGGTCACGCTATCGTTGACGCAGTTTACAGCTACATGACTGCCACCGATACAGAAACAGGCGATTACAGCACTGTTATCACAAACACCACCGCACAGCCTATTGAATACACATTCAAGGTATCAGGACTTGACAAGGCGTCAAGCAATGTGAGCGTATGGGAAACAAGAGGCCCTGACAGCATTGACGGCAGCTATGACGAGAATTATTTCAAGAAAACTGAGGACATTTCCCCTACAGCTAACGGCAGCGAATACTCATACACCGTGACTGTAAAGCCAAATTCTATTGTGACGGTATCAACAGTTTCTCCTGAACGCACAGAATACAAGAACGCTGACGAAAGCGAACGTACAGTTTTGAAACTTCCTTATTCAGACGATTTTGAGTATGCAGGATATTCTGAGGACTATCTTTCATCACGAGGCAATGCACCAAGATACACAACTGACGAGGGCGGAGCTTTCGAGGTGGAAAAGACCGACAAGGGCAATGTGCTCGTTCAGCAGATAACAGCTGACATGAAAGCAAACGAGTGGGGCTACACCCCTGACCCTGTGACAACTTTCGGCGACGACCGTTGGTATAACTACAGCGTGAGCGTTGACGCAGCCTTTGAGCAATCGCAGGACAAAGCTGCAAACTATGCGGGCGTTGGACTGAGATACACACTGGGCTGCAATTCCTACAGCGGCTACTGGATAAAGCTTTACGAAAACGGCAGCTGGGAGCTTAAAGCAAATGACGGCACTCTCGCAAGCGGCGACATAGAAAACTTTGACGGAACGATCTCACACAAGCTGAAGTTGGAGGCTGTGAACAATGTTATCCGTGGATATGTTGACGGAAACATGGTGGCTGAATACACAGTGGGCGAGGGTGAATCCCTTATAAGTGCAGGCAGAGCGTCACTTTTCAGCTCATACAATAAAAACAGTTTTGATAACTTCTCCGCAGAGCCTATTGAAGGCAGCGACACCTATATAACACGCTATGATGAAACCGACCCATGCTTTACATTTGAGAGCAACTGGGAGCACGACCTTATGAGCAGCTTTAAAAACTACAAGCGTACCTCTTCAAAAGGCAGCGAGGGCGACTCATTCACAGTAAGCTTTGAGGGCACAGGCTTTGCACTCACTGGAGAAAGCAAAGAAAATTGTATCCTTGCATTGTCTGTTGACGGCGGCGAGGAGCAGCTCATAACAGTTTCAAGAACAGGTCAAAGGGAGATATCCTGCCGCAGCGAGGGGCTGAGCGAGGGTGCTCACACGGCAAAGGTGACGATAAAGTCAGGCAAATATACTGTTGACGGAATGCAGGTAACAGGCGGAAAGATACCTTTTGAAAAGGAAAAGCCTGCGGCTGAAAAAAGTGAAAAAACAAACCGCAGCGTTCTTCCTATAGCCATAGGTGCAGGCGTTGCAGCGGCTGCGGCAGTTTGCACGGCTGTAATATACAAAAAGAGGCGTAAAAAATGAGCAGGACCACAGATATGACGCAAGGCAGCGAAATGCGGCACATAATAATGTTTTCGCTGCCGCTCCTTGCGGGAAATCTTTTGCAGCAGACTTATAATATAGTAGACACTATGGTGGTAGGGCGTTATCTGGGCGATGACGCCCTTGCCGCTGTTGGTGCGACAGGTTCGATAACATATCTGTTTTACACCCTTTGTATAGGACTTTCGGTAGGTGCAGGAATAATCGCCGCACAGTATTTCGGTGCAGGCAAGCAGAAAGCACTGCGGTCGGCGGTATACAATTCCGCACTTGTCACGGCTATTTTCGGCATAGTCATAAGCCTTTTATCCGTTCCTGCCGCAAGACCTATACTGGAACTTTTAAACGTCCCCGACAGACTTATAGGCGACTCTGCGGCTTATATGCAGATAGCCTGCGGCGGCACGCTTGCGGTGGCGGCTTACAACTGGATAAACGCCATAATGAGGGCGTTGGGCGATTCAAAAACGCCGCTGATATTTCTCGGTGCGGCAAGTTTGCTGAACGCTCTTCTTGACCTGCTTTTCGTGGTAGTATTCAAGTTCGGAATAACAGGTGCTGCATGGGCGACGGTGCTTACGCAGGCACTTTCTGCTATCTCCTGCATCGTATACTGCTTTGCAGTGAGCGGAGAGATAAAGCTCACCGCAGATGATCTACACGCCAACAAGGACATGATGATCCGCTGTGTAAAAACAGGCGTGCCTATCGCAATACAAAACGGACTTATCTCGGTATCAATGGTGGCACTACAGCGTGTCACAAACGGTTTTGGCGAAACTGTCATGGCGGCATACACCGTTTCAATGCGTATCGAACAGTTCGTTCAGCAGCCGTTCTCCTCTCTTAATGCGGCGGTTTCCACATTCACGGGACAGAACATCGGTGCCGGAAAAGAAAAACGTGCTCAGAACGGTCTGCATTGTGCAATAAAAATATCCGTGATATTCTCCATTGTGGTGCTCATACTGTTTACATTGTTTGGCGGTGCAATAACATCATGGTTCGTCAGCGGAAAAAATGTTATCAGCATTTCTGCAAAGGCACTTATCATAACCTCATTTTTCTACTGGTCGCTTGGCATCATTCACACCACAAGAGGATTTTTGAACGGTGCAGGCGACACGAACTACGCCCTTGTGAACGGCATGGCAGAGGTCATATGCAGGATAGGGCTTTCACTTGTTCTCACAAGGATAGCTTTCATAGGATTCTGGGGCATATGGCTCACCACCGCCGCAACATGGTTCGTGACCGCTATGGTCAGCCTTATAAGATACAAAGGCGGAAAATGGCGGCTCCATTCCATTGTGAAATAATACAGATACAGGCTGCTGTACCAACATGGTGCAGCAGCTTTTTTCATTATACTGTTAGAACGGTTTCACATTATATATGAAATATTCATATGAAACCGTATTGAAATTTCACAGTGCCGTGCTATAATAATATCAAAGGAGCGATGACCAATGAACATTACCGAATTTGCAAAAGCCGCAGGCGTATCAAAATCCGCAGTGAGCAGATACTTCAACGACGGCTATGTGAGCGAAGATAAACGCAGACTTATCGAGGCTGCCATAGAAGTTACAGGCTATGCACCAAGCGTTCAGGCACAGAATGTGAGAACGAGAGTGACAAAGCTTGTGGGAGTGATAATACCTAAACTTTCAAGTGAGAGCTGTGCAAGAGAGGTGGAGGGCATAAGTCAGGTGCTCAGCGAACAGGGCTATCAGCTTTTGCTTGTGAACTCCGCCAATGACCCAAAGAAAGAGGTTGAATATCTTGAGCTTTTCCGCAGCAATCGTGTGGACGGCGTTATCTTTTTGGCGTCTGTTTTCACGCCGCTCCATGACGCTGTGCTGAAAAAAATGCGAGTGCCTGTTGTCATTGTGGGACAGGAATACAAGGGTGCGAACTGCGTTTGCCATGATGACTATCAAGCAGCTTATGCAGCCACAAAGCATATGATAGACAGAGGCGGCAGAAAGCCTGCTTTTATCGGCGTTGCCGAAGATGATAAGGCGGCTGGTAAGGCGAGAAAGGAAGGATTTCTTCAGGCACTTTATGATAATGGCATCTACATAGAAAGAGCCGATATGCAGACCGCTGAGTTTAAAATGGACTCAGGTCACGAAAAGGCTTTGTCGCTGCTGAAAAGCGGCAAAAAATATGATCTTCTTTTCTGTGCCACTGACAGCATTGCGGCAGGTGCTCTGCTTGCCTGCCGTGAGCAAGGACTGAAAGTTCCTGAGGATATAATGATAGCCGGCATAGGCGATTCGCAGCTTTGCAAGGTAACATCGACTACGCTCACATCGGTGCATTTTCACTACCGCACCGCAGGCATAGAGGCGGCTCAAATGCTACTTAACTCCCTCAAGAGAGAAAGCTCCATACCAAGGACGCTCACCCTTGATTTTGAACTTGTCGAACGTGACTCAACGGCAAGATGAATATGAAACTGTGTGAAACCTTGAAATCCCGTCCCATAAGTTTATTGTATTTGTCAATAGACAAATGATTGACATTGGGGTATAATATAGTTAATGAAATCGGTATCACACAGAAGATGAAACCGAAATTTATTACAGTCCGGACAAAAAATAAAAAACTTAGAAAAGGACGGGATATTATGGATTACAGAAGTTCAGCTCGTGAGATACTTTCTGCGATCGGCGGAAAGGACAATTTGGTCAGTGCCGCACACTGTGCCACAAGATTAAGACTTATAATCGCAGACAACTCAAAGATACAGAAAGAAACATTGGAGAACATTGACGTTGTTAAAGGCGTTTTTGAGGCGTCAGGTCAGCTCCAGATAATCATAGGCACAGGAACGGTAAACAAGGTCTATGATGAATTTATCGACGAGGCAGGCGTTGAGGCTGCGTCAAAGGACGAACTCAAGGCTCAGGTCGCACAGAAACAGAACTGGTTCAAAAGGCTCATAAAAACTCTCGGCGATGTGTTCGTGCCGATAATCCCTGCTATCGTTGCAGGCGGTCTTATCATGGGAATAATGGAGGCTCTGAACTTCATGGCATCCAACGGATTTATCTCCCTTGATACCAGCGGCTATGTTTTCACTATCTTCAAGCTGCTCTCAAACGCAGCGTTCACATTCCTGCCTATACTCATTGGCTACTCTGCAACTAAGGTCTTTGGCGGAAATCCTTATCTTGGTGCAGTAATAGGAATGTTCCTTATCCACCCTGACCTGCAAAACGCATGGACAGTTTCCACAAACGGATATGAGCAGACATTCTCCATATTCGGTCTGTTCAACGTTCACATGGTAGGATATCAGGGCCATGTAATACCGATAATAATTGCGTCATTCATTCTTGCGACTATCGAGAAAAAGCTCCACAAGAAAGTTCCTGACATAATCGACCTTTTCGTCACACCGCTTGTGAGCCTTACAGTGACAGCATTCCTTGTATACACATTTATCGGCCCTGTATTCGTTGCACTGGAAAACGGCATTATTACAGGTGTTCAGAAACTTATCACTATCCCGCTTGGCATTGGTTCATTTATAATGGGCGGATTCTATTCCACAACAGTCGTTGGCGGTATCCACCATATGTACACTGTTATAGATATCGGTCAGCTTGCTAAATACGGCGTTACCTATTGGCTGCCTCTGGCATCTGCCGCAAATATGGCTCAGGGAGCTGCCTGCCTCGCAGTTGCAGTAAGGAGCAAGAACAACAAGGTAAGATCAATGGCTTATCCGTCTGCACTTTCTTGTATGCTTGGTATCACAGAGCCTGCTATATTCGGTGTGAACCTTAGATTTGTAAAGCCTTTCATATTCGGCTCTATCGGCGGTGCTTGCGGAGCAATGGCAGCGTCTATTCTCCACCTTGGTGCAACAGCAACAGGTGTAACAGGCATATTCGCAATACTTCTTACGCTCAATCACCCTGTTAAGTATATAATCTCAATGGCTATCGCAATGGGCGTTGCATTCACACTCACATGGTTCTTCGGCACAAACAACGAGCAGATAAGAAACGAGAGCAAGCCTGCTGAAAACAAGTCTGAAAAGGCTGAGCAGCCTGCACAGGCTATCGAAACAAAGGCTGAAACCACAGTCAGCACAGACGACGGCATTATCACAGCACCTCTCAGCGGCAAGGTAGTAAAGCTTGAAAACGTTCCTGACCAGACTTTTGCACAGGGCATACTGGGTCTTGGCTCAGCTATCGAACCTTCAGAGGGTAAGGTCGTTGCACCTAGCGACGGCAAAGTAGAAACGCTGTTTGACACATTCCACGCTATCGGTCTTACCCTTGACAACGGCAAGGAAATGCTTATCCACATTGGAATAAACACTGTTGAACTTAACGGCGAGGGCTTTAAGGCTCACGTTGCTGAGGGCGACAGGATAACAAAGGGTCAGACGCTCATCACTTTTGATACTGACTTTATAAAGAGCAAGGGCTATCAGACTGTTACCCCTGTGCTTGTTAGCAACTCGGACGATTTTGCATCAGTTGAACCTCTTGCAGAAGAGGGTAGCGAGGTCTCCATAGGTGACAAGCTTATAAAGGTCACAGTATAGATAGTATAACACAACAGCTGTCTGCCGATAATAGTATCAGAATCTTCAAAGGAGAGGATATAAATGGATAACAAAGAGAAAATAGAAAACAGAGAGAGAATAAAAAATGCCAAATGGCGTCAGAGATTTCATATCGAACCGCCAGACGGCTGGCTCAATGACCCGAACGGTCTGAGCTTTTACAAGGGCGAATATCACGTTTATTTCCAGTACAGTCCTGTTGCTGCTGACGGTCACACACCGAGAGGCTGGGGACATTATCACGGCAGCGACCTTATGCACATGACCTATGACAGAGCAGTTATGATGCCTGACATTCCTGAGGACAGCCACGGCGTTTATTCAGGCAGTGCCATTGAAAACGACGGCGTTCTTCATATCTTCTACACAGGAAATGTGAAAATGATAGGCGATTATGACTACGTCAAGGCAGGCAGAGGTGCAAACGTTATCCACGTCACCACCACAGACGGCAGCAAAATGAGTGAAAAGCAGGTACTTCTCAGAAACAGCGACTACCCTATTTTCTGCTCCTGCCATGTAAGAGACCCTAAGGTGTGGAAAGAGGGCGACGTATGGAAAATGGTGCTGGGTGCAAGAACTCTTGACGATGAGGGCTGCGTGCTTGTATACGAGTCTGGCGATCTCACAAATTGGACATACACTGGCAAGGTATACAAAGAGGGTTACGGCTATATGTGGGAATGTCCTGACTATTTTGAGATAGACGGCAAAGGCTTTCTCAGCACCTGTCCGCAGGGTATGCCGCACTATGAAACAAAGTGGCAGAACCTTAACCAGTCGGGCTACTTCCCTGTTCAGGGCAGGCTTGAGGACAGCGTTCTCGGCGATTTCACCGAATGGGACATGGGCTTTGACTTCTATGCACCGCAGACGTTCCTTGACCCTCAGGGCAGGAGGATACTCATAGGCTGGCTTGGCATGGACAACAAGGCATACGGCAATGCCACCACTGATCTTGGCTGGCAGCACTGCCTCACCATACCGAGGGTCGTAACTATAGCACCGAACGGCAAGCTCAGACAGAAGCCTATAGCTGAATTTGACAAGCTGAAAAGCAACTCACGCCGTCAGAGCAGCGGTCACACAGCTGAATATGCTCTGCCATTTGAGTTGGACGGCGAGCCTGCTGACAGTTTCAGCATATCATTTGACGGCAAGCTTGAACTTAGCTTTGATAAAGAAAAGCAGCTTTTTTCAATGAGATTTACCGATGAAAAATACGGCTGCGGCAGAACGGTAAGAAACGCAGAGATAGACAGTGTGAGAAATATAAGAGTTATCGCAGATATGTCAAGCATCGAAGTCTATATCAATGACGGCGAAACTGTGATGTCAACAAGAATATATCCCGATAATGACAGCGTAAAGCTTAAAGTAAACGGCTTTGAGGCACAGGTCTGGGACATCTGAGAGGAGGAACTGCAATGGGAAACACACTTATTGCCATTGGCGAGGCACTGATAGACTTTATTCCTGCACAGACAGGCTGTGCCTTTGAGGAAGTAACGGCTTTCAGCCCTAAGAGCGGCGGTGCACCTGCAAACGTATGCGGAGCATTCACTATTCTTGGCGGCAGCTCAAAATTTATTACTCAGCTGGGTGATGACCCATTTGGAAAGAAGATAGCTTGTGACCTTGCAAAGGCAGGCATTGACACTTCCCTTATAAGCTTTACAGACAAGGCGAACACTGCTTTGGCTTTTGTGAGCCTTGAAAACGACGGAAACAGGACGTTCTCGTTCTACAGAAAGCCTTCCGCAGATATGCTTTTTTCAGCGGAGCAGGTAAAAGAAGAATGGTTTGAGGACGCATATGCACTGCATTTTTGCAGCGTTTCACTGGGAGATTTCCCTATGAAGGACGCTCACAGGCGTGCTATCGAGTATGCAAGGCGGAAAGGTGCGATGATAAGCTTTGACCCTAATCTGCGTTTCCCACTTTGGAATGACAAAAACGCTTTGCATGACACAGTAAATGAGTTTATCCCAATGGCTGACATTGTAAAAATATCAGACGAAGAGCTTGGATTCATCACAGGTGAAAGCGACATAAAATCCGCTCTGCCAAAGCTTTTCACAGGCAATGTAAAACTTGTTATATACACCTGCGGTTCTGAGGGTGCATATGCTTTCACAAAAAACGCTCAGGCTTTTGCAAAAAGCGAAAAGGTGAAAGCTATTGACACAACTGGTGCAGGGGACGGCTTTATAGGCTCGTTCCTTTACGCACTGAAAGCTCTAAACGTTACCGCAGAGAATATTTCAGACCTTGACAACACTCAGCTTGAACGCTGCATAGCATTTTCAAATAAATTTTGCGGTGAAAGCGTTAAACATCAGGGTGCTATCGACTCCTACAGAAAAATAGATTTTGTATAAATATAAATTTGTATAATAGTTATCCTTCCTATAATCAATTTCCTTATGACAAAGCCTTCCCATTTTCGGGAGGGCTTTTAGTCTGTTTTGCGTTTTTTAAAGGCTCGTTTCAATACATTTTAGTATAGTAATATGATATCTTACGAAAATTTGACAAAAGATAAGATATACTATATAATAGAGATTGTATGACTATTTTTACAGGAGAATTATTATGAACGAAAATAAAAACAGAGCGACATTCCAATCCCGATTGGGATTTATACTTGTATCCGCAGGGTGTGCAATAGGTCTTGGCAACGTGTGGAAGTTCCCATATATCTGCGGACAAAACGGCGGCGGAGCATTCCTTTTGCTCTATCTTGTCTGCCTTGTGCTCCTTGGACTTCCCATACTAATATGCGAATTTGCCATAGGCAGAGGCAGCAGTCGAAGTCTTGCACAGGCCTTTGACCGCCTTGAAAAGCCCGGCAGCCGATATCACTGCACAAAATACACAAGCATTGCAGGAAACTATCTCCTCATGATGTTCTACACCATGGTCACAGGCTGGATGTTATACTACGCTTTCAAATATGCAACAGGCTCAGTCAATGCGTCAAGCACTGAGGCGACGGCTGCGGCATTCATAGATATGCAGGCATCACCGTGGCTAATGCTCATATTCTCTGCGGTGGTCATAGTGCTTTGCATAGGAGTTTGTGCACTGGGATTGCAAAACGGCATAGAAAAGATAACAAAGTTCATGATGATACTGCTTATGGGACTTATGGTCGTGCTGGCGATAAATTCCATAAGGCTGAAAGGAGCGTCAGAGGGACTTAAATTCTTTCTTGTGCCGGACTTTGACGTCTTTAAGGAAAAAGGTTTCACATCAGTGCTTTTTGCCGCAATGACGCAGGCATTTTTCACCCTTAGCATAGGCATTGGCACAATGGAGATATTCGGCAGCTATCTGAAAAAAGACCGCACTCTTATAGGCGAATCTGTGAACGTTATCGTTCTTGACACCGCCGTTGCTGTCGTCGCAGGACTTATCATAATCCCTGCCTGCTTTGCATACGGCATCGAGCCTGACTCAGGCCCGTCACTGCTTTTTATCACTCTGCCTAACGTTTTCCACCACATGGCGTCAAGCCGTCTTTGGGGCAGCTGTTTCTTCATTTTCATGTCCTTTGCGGCACTTTCCACTGTTATCGCTGTATTTGAGAACATCATCACAACGACGGTGGAGCTTTGGAACTGGAGCAGAAAAAAGTCCCTTATGGTAAATCTTGTGCTGATAATGGTGCTCACTGTGCCTGCTGTTCTTGGATTTAACGTGCTGAAAAATATCCAGCCAATGGGTGCAGGTTCGACTATCATGGATCTTGAGGACTTTTTGGTATCATCAAATCTTCTGCCGCTTGGTTCGCTTGTGGGCGTGCTGTTCTGCGTTCGCAAAAACGGCTGGGGCTGGGAGAATTTCATCAAAGAAACCAACACAGGCAAGGGAAAGCATATCCCTGACGGACTTCACAGCTACATGGCCTACGTTGTGCCTGCACTTATCTGTTTCATCTACCTCAAAGGATACTATGACACATTCTCAAACAGAAGTCTGCCGGTCCTTATAGGCTGGATGTGCTTTGCGGTGATACTTCTTGTGCTGATATTCTTGGCAGCTTTCTCAAAAAGCAAAAAAAATTTGGAAAATCCTATTGACAAATAGAAAGTTTGGTTATATAATAAACCTTGCGTGATGTTTCACAAAAATTCGTATAATGATATAAAGCTGAAAGGTGGTGGGTAAAATGAGAAGTATTCTTTTTGATCTTATAAAGACTAACGAGAATACAAGCCTTACAAACAATGTAAGTTCAAAGTGCCTTTCAGATGTCATTTTGCCTGCCTTTATTACCAAAAGCTGATGAAGTATATTCTGGCTTTGTGGATATTATATTGCAGATCTATTGCGACCTCTGATATTAGGTATCAGAGGTCTTTTTTTGACCTGATATAGGCAGATACATTATACGAATTTATAAAAACATATCAGAAGAATATGAAATTCATCCCGAAAAGGAGGGAATACATGAATTTTTTTGACGTTTTGCCAGTGCTTGCAGAAGAAGAGCTGCTCAAACGTGGAGTTATGACTGACGAGCTGCTTTACTGCGTAAAGGCTGACCTTGACGGCGAAGGCGGATATGTGGACGTATACATAACTTTCACAAAAGACACGCTCTGCATACTCCGTGGATATGAAGAATACGGAAAAATGAAACGAGGTCAGAAAAGAAAAAATCTTATAAGCTTTACAGTGTCAGGCTATGACGAATACCCTATAGACAGCATTGAAGAAATGTACGTTGACCGCTATGCAAATTCTGCAAGGCTTATGATAAAGGACAAATCGGACAAGGAGTTCCCAATAGCGAGATTTTCTCTTGGCTTTGCAGACAAATTTGAGAAGTTCAGCCAGCGTGTGAACTGCACCGCAAAAAACGAACCTATCGACGACCGTCTGCTTGAGGGCGTAAAGACCCACTGCCCTACTTGCGGCGAACCTTATCCTGACCCTAACCGCCCAGTCTGCCCAAGATGTGTAGACAGGCGGTCTGTGTTCAAACGCCTGCTTTCCATGTTCGGCGAATTCAAAGGTGCGGTATTTCTTATACTGCTCACCATAGTGCTCAGCAACGTTTTTGCCATACTTTCGCCGATATTAGGTTCGCAAATGCTCTATGACGACGTGCTTGCTGAAAACGGAAAATACTATGGCAGGATACTCATGATAGTAATGCTCATAGTTGGCATCAATATTGCAGGCATGATAATGCGGATAATCTCAGGCATTATAACCTCAAAGGTCGTGCCTGTCGTTACTCACAGACTGCGTGTGAAGATATTCTCATCAATGCAGCGGCTTTCCCTTGACTTTTTCACAAGCAAGCAGACAGGCTCACTTATGTCAAGAGTTGACCGTGACAGCCAGAATATCTACTGGTTCTTTACTGACATAGTACCATACGGACTTACAAATGTGGTGAAGATAGTGGGCATTGCAGTTATAATGCTTACCATATCTCCTCTTTTGTCCATTGGCATAATCCTCACTATCTCGGTCATTGAGATAGTCCAGCATAGGTTTTACAAGAGCCAGCGTAAACTCTACCGCAAGTATGACGTTGCGATGCGTTCGGCAAACTCAGTGCTTTCAGACGTTATGAACGGACAGCGTGTGGTAAAGGCTTTCGCCCGTGAGGAAAGAGAGATAGAACGCTACCGTGTGAAAAACACTGACGCATTTCTCATAAACTCAAGGATAAACTCACGAATTGCAAACACTATCCCGATAATATGGACGTTTTACAGAATAGTGAACAAGCTTGTTTTCTGCCTTGGTGCAGTGCTTGTGATAAAAGGTCACATACTTTTCGGTGCTCTTTCTGCACTTATCTCCTATACCGAAATGGCAATGGACCCTATCAACTTTTTCACATGGATAGGCGACCGCTGGGCAAAATGTATGGACGCCGCATCAAGAATGTTTGAGATAATGGACGCTCTTCCAACTGTAAAAGAGGACGAACACCCTGTTCACATTGAGAACATGAAGGGGGATATCGAGCTTAAAAACGTATCATTTGAATATGAGGCTGGTCATCCTATCATAAAGGACGTGTCCTTCAAGGTGCAGGCAGGTCATATGTTTGGCATCGTTGGAAAAACCGGTGCAGGAAAATCCACCATAATAAACCTTATGGCAAGGCTTTATGATGTAACAGGCGGCGAGATAACCATTGACGGCGTACCTATCAGGAAGATAGCCTTTGACGATCTGAGAAGAAATATCGGCATAGTTTCTCAGGAAACTTTCCTTTTCATTGGCTCAATAGCCGACAATATCCGCTATGCAGATCCTGACGCCACCATGGAAGAGGTCATCGAGGCAGCAAAATCTGCAAACGCACATGAATTTATAACAAAGCTTCCTGAGGGCTACAACACAAAGGTCGGCGAGGGAGGAATATCCTTGTCAGGCGGTGAAAAGCAGAGGATATCCATTGCCCGTGCCATAATACAAAAGCCTAATATACTTATCCTTGACGAGGCGACCGCCTCAATGGACACAAGAACGGAAAGAAAAATTCAGGCTGCTATCGACAATCTGAAACAGGGCAGGACAATAATCTCTATCGCACACCGTCTTTCCACTCTCCGTGACGCTGATATGCTTTGCGTTATCGAAAACGGAGAACTTAAAGAAATGGGAACACATGACAAGCTCATAAAAGAAAAGGGCAAATATTTCGAGCTTTACAAACTGCAATCAGAGGCATTGCAGTTCATAAACGAATAAGTAAGGAGATGAACATAATGGCTGAAAACAATATCCCAGAGCAGGAGGTCTATGAAGTCGATAAGCTTACATTGCTCGACTGCAAAAAGATACGCCTTGCAAAAGAAGAAAGCGGTTTTCTCACTCTTGATTATGACGGCAAGACCTATCACAAGGTCAACCCCACAAGGCTCACACCGTTTTATTCAAAGACCACCTACATAAGCCTTTCATACGAAAATTCCGAAAAAGAGTTCCGTGAGATAGGCGTGATAAAAGATATGGCAGAGCTTGACGAGGAGCAATACAAGCTCCTTGACAGCTATCTTGAATACAAATACTATATGCCTGAGATAACAAAGGTCTACAACATAAAAGACAATATGCGTGGTGCGATATTTGTCAAGGCTGACACCACTTCGGGACAAAAAACTATCTGTATCCGTGACTGGTATCAGAATTTCAGAATGATCGGCTATGATTATCTTTACGTCAACGACGCAGACGGCAACAAATATTTCTGTCCTGACATTCACAAGCTTGACAGAAAAAGCCGTCAGGTGCTTGAAATGTACACCTAAAAGGTGTTAGACCACACTGAAAGGAGTGTGAAAAATGGATCTTAAAACCTCTCTTCCTGAAAACGCCAAGGCGGATATCATATATTCCCTGCCAGCGAATTTCTCCCGTGAGGGCGAGAAAATGGACGGCCATTTCTGCGTGACAAAAGAAAAGATATATGTCTACAATGGCAGTGAGATAATGCTTGAATATGGCATACAAGATTTTTCTGAGTTTGAGTGCAGACAGCAGATAGGCACTTCAATGGCTCAGGGCACGCTGAAAAGCGGTGAAACAATATGTTTCTGCGGCTTTTCACAGGATCAGTTTCTGAGATATGCAGAGCTTATGAAACTTCTTGACCACTGCCTCAGAACCGGCGTTCTTATGGAAATAACAGATACACAAGAGCCTGTCTGCCCAAAATGCGGTCTGCCGCTGGAGGGTGCAAAGGAATGTATCTACTGCACAGGCAAGGGCAAGACAATGGTCAAGCTGATAAAACGCATTGCACCATACAAAAAATATTTTATAGCGGCAGTCATATGCACGATACTTTCTGAACTTATATGGGTGCTTGCACCATACCTTGACCGAGTCATAATCGACAAGTATGTCACGCCGAAAAACACTCACTGGGCAGGGTTTGCAGGCGTTATAATCACTATCGTCACGCTGCTGCTTTTGGCAGGAGTATTCGAGTTTTTCAATATGAAAAACAGTTTCAAGGTGGCACTCAATTTGGGTCGTGATCTCAGGCAGGAGATATTTGAAAAGTCGCAGCAGCTTTCAATGAACTCCATATCAAAGCGAACTGCCGGCGAACTTATCAACCGTGTTTCAAGCGACGCCGCAAAGCTTGAGGACTTTATAACCGCAAACGGAAAAGACGCCATTGTTAAAATACTCTCACTTGTGATAATAGGCATACTGCTTTTTGTCATGGACTGGCGGCTGGCTCTTATGACCGTTTTGCCTGTGCCTATAGTTTTCATAATAGTGCAAAAGCTTTTTGACGCCATGGCGATACGCTACACAAAGGTTTGGAAAAACGGCGTTTCTCACGGTGAAACTTTGCACGATATCTTAAACGGCATAAGAGTTGTAAAATCCTACGGCAACGAAGTAAGGGAGATACAGCGTTACAACCAGTGCTCTGAACGCTGGGCAAAAAGCTGCGTTCGTGCGGAAATGATGTGGTATCTCACCATACCGGCATCAGAATTTATACTCACCATAGGCAACTTCTTTGTGCTGTATTTCGGCGGAAACATGATTCTTGACCACACCATGACACTAGGTCAGCTTATACAGTTCACCACCTATGTTGCGATGCTTTACGAGCCTATACGCTGGCTTATACAGATACCGAGAAATCTTGCGGACACCTCAGTTTCCGCAGGCAAGGTCTTTGAGATACTAGACGAGGAAACTGACGTCCGTGACTGCGATGACCCTGTTGACCTTGACATCAAGGGCGATATAGAATTTGACGGTGTATATTTCGGCTACAAGGTATACAATCCTGTGCTAAAAGACATAACCTGCAAGATAAATAAAGGCGAAATGATAGGCATTGTTGGTCACTCAGGCGTGGGAAAATCTACAATGATAAATCTTATTCTCAGGCTTTATGACTGCACGCAGGGAGAAATACGCATTGACGGCGTGAACATAAAGGATATCGCACAGCACAGTTTGCGTTCACAGGTGGGCGTGGTGTTGCAGGAAACATTCCTCTTTGACGGAAATGTTCTTGAAAACATTGCATATGCAAAGCCTGATGCTACCTTTGAAGAGGTAATAAAGGCGGCGAAGGTGGCAAACGCACATGACTTTATCACAAAGCTGCCTGACGGATACAACACCCGTGTGGGCAACAAGGGCTATCAGCTTTCAGGCGGCGAACGCCAGCGTATCGCCATTGCGAGAGCGATACTCCATGATCCTAAGATAATGATACTGGATGAGGCGACTGCATCTCTTGACACACAGACAGAAAAGCAGATACAAGACGCTTTAGGCAAGCTCACAAAGGGCAGGACCACCATTGCCATTGCTCACAGGCTTTCCACCCTCAGCAACGCCGACAGGCTCATAGTTCTTGACAAGGGCAGGCTTGCAGAGTTTGGCACACACGCTGAACTCATGAAGAAAAAAGGCGTTTACTACAAGCTTGTTATGGCACAGCGTCAGACCACAAAGATGAAAAAAGTTCAGCCGCAGACCTGTTAAGCACTTGACATTATCACGACAATGTGGTAGAATACAATAGTAAAATCTCATATCGGGGAATGATGTTCTCCCCTGGGAAACCTAAACCGCTTATTAAGCTGATGACTTCTGTTTTTACGCAGGAGTTGTCAGCTTTTTTGATTTTTGGAGGTATTTTTATGTTATTTTCACTGGCTGTAATTTTTCTTGTGGGATTATCGGCGGCAGCTATTTTTCAGGCTATCGGTCTGCCTAGGATAATAGGTATGCTTGCAACGGGCATTCTCTCAGGCACTTACGTTCTTGACCTGCTCGACCCTAAGATTCTTGGGATATCCTCAGAGCTGCGTCAGATCGCACTTATCATAATCCTTATAAAAGCAGGACTTTCCCTGAACCTGTCTGACCTGAAAAAGGTGGGCAGACCTGCGGTCATGATGTCGTTCGTGCCTGCAAGCTTTGAGATACTTGGATATTTTCTTCTTGCACCGCTGCTGTTGGGGATAAACCACACTGAGGCTGCCGTTATGGGAGCGGTGCTCGGTGCGGTATCCCCTGCGGTGGTAGTGCCGAGAATGGTAAAGCTCATGGAAGAAAAATACGGCACTGAAAAAAGCATACCGCAAATGATACTAGCAGGTGCGTCATGCGATGATATTTTCGTTATCGTGCTGTTTTCGACTTTTGTTACAATGGCTCAGGGCGGCTCTGCAAGGGCAGCGGATTTTCTTAATATACCGGTGTCCATAATACTAGGCGTGCTCCTTGGTTCACTGTCGGGGTTTGTGCTTTTCTACATTTTTGAGATATCCTACCGCAAGGGTCACAAAATAAGAAACAGCACAAAGGTCATTGCTATTTTGGGACTTGCGTTCCTGCTCATGTCAGTGGAGACCTTTGTCAAGCCTTATGTGGCAGTATCAGGACTTCTTGCAGTTGTGGCAATGTCCTGCGTGATAAAGATAAAAGCCGACAAAAAAGTGTCTGCAAGGCTTTCGGAAAAGTTCGGCAAGCTTTGGATAGCTGCCGAGGCTGTGCTCTTTGTTCTTGTGGGTGCTGCTGTGGATATCCGCTACACGCTCACGGCAGGTGCGGCGGCAGTTCTGCTTATATTCTGTGCTCTTGTGTTCAGAGCCGTGGGCGTATGGATTTGCCTGCTGGGCACTGGTCTGAACCTGAAAGAAAAGCTTTTCTGCGTCACCGCATATCTGCCTAAGGCGACTGTTCAGGCTGCTATCGGCTCAGTGCCTTTGTCACTTGGACTGCCCTGCGGAAAGATAGTGCTCTCTGTGGCTGTTCTTGCAATACTTATCACCGCTCCTCTTGGTGCGATAGGCATTGACCGCAGCTACAAAAAACTCCTCGTGCATGAAAACTAAGGCTATGCTGCACGAGCCTTGTGAGTATCGCAATAAATAAAAAAAGCTGCCGCCCATTTCGGACGACAGCTTTTTTATATTGGCTATGCTCCTGTTATACGCCAGCCCTCTGCCTTTTCTCTAATCTTTACGAAATCTCTGTATCTGCCCTCCTGAACAATAAGCTCAGCGTGAGTGCCGCTTTCGACCACTCTGCCGTTGCCTCGTCTAGGATAACGATAGGTGCGTCCTTGAGCATTGCACGGGCAATGGATACTCTCTGCTTTTCACCGCCGGAGAGTGTGCCTCCGCCCTCGCCGACTACTGTATCGTAGCCGTTAGGCAGTTTCATTATGAAGTCATGACAGCAAGCTTTCTTTGCGGCGGCTATCATTTCTTCCTCGGTAGCGTCAGGCTTACCAAAGCAGATATTTGCTCTTATGGTATCATGGAAAAGATAAACGTTCTGGAACACCATGGATATATTGGTGAGCAAACTGTCGCAGGTGAACTCTCTCAGTTCATGACCGCCGAGAGTTATGCTGCCCTTGCCAACGTCATAAAATCTTGCGATAAGGCTGCAAATACAACAAATGAGAAGAACATGAAGATAAGCATTGTTGTGAGATCAAACGCACCGTTTATGCACATTATTGCCGACGCCGCCTATTGAAACGCTGCCGCTGTTTACGTCCCAGAAACGGGCTATAAGCTTTGCGGCGGTAGATTTTCCGCTGCCTGACGGTCCGACAAGGGCTGTAAAGCTGCCCTGCGGCAAAGTCAGGTCGATGCCGTGAAAGACTTCTTCATTTTCGTTGCCTGTATAAGAGAAGTGGACATCTTTAAGCACAACATCTGTTGCTTTGATTTTTGCAGGTTCTTTTGGCTCTGGCAATTCCTCCATGCTGAGAAATTCTTCAAGTCGTCAACGGTGAATTTCACCTGACGCATATTTCCCGAGAACACCTCAAGCTTTGCAAGAGAACCTACCATTGAGATCGATAGCATTACGGCAAGTGCTGCCTGCGGAGCGGATATCGTTTTGCTGTTTGCAAGATACAAAGCCACAGGCAATGTACCGATAAGAGTGGACGGGAAAAGTGCAAAAGCAAGTTTCATTGTGAAATATGTAGATGAGAGCCATTTTACAACAAAAACTCTGAAATCATTTATTGCCTTTGCGTATTTTTCATAGGAAACGCCTGCTCTTCCGAAGGCTTTTATTACCTCGATACCCTCGGTATACTCAATGATAGTGCTGTTCATATGAGAGCTTGACTCGTCATACTTCTGAAAGTTTTTTTCGCTTATGACCATTGTAAGAGCCATGCACACCATAGAAAGCGGGAATGTCACAAGTGACGCCAATGCAAGTCGCCAATCTATAACAAGAAATGCGATAATGCTAACAACAGGCAGGATCATATGACCTGCACCCTCAGGCACCATATGAGCAAGCGGCGGTTCAAGATTTTCTATCTTATCCACCATTATGTTCTTTATCTCGCCTATGGAATGGTTTTCCACGTTGTCGAGAGGTGCATAAAGAAATTTGTCTGCAAGGCGGTGTCTAAGACCCTCCAGCACGTTATAAGCCATATTGTGTGACACGCCTGTGGACAGGGTGAACATTACCACCTTTACAAGATAAGCCGCAAGGGATATCAAGCACCATTTTACCACGGCGGCTTTTGTCACCGTTCCTGCCACAAACAGGCAGATGAGCTTATACATACAATAAAACGGAACACGCTGCAACCGCTGCTTTCCGCCAACAGGCTCGCTCCCTGCTGCAAAAACAATTCCTCGCCCTTCACTTCTTCGCCTCCCCCTTTTTAAGTTATCTTGCTATAACTCGGTTAGCCTTTTATAACCATAAGTTAGTATAGCATAAAAGTAATGGTTTGTCTATCCCATTTGGACTTTTTGAACCTTTTTGGACAAAAAACACCGTGTCAGTGCATTCTGACACGGTGAAAATAATCAATATTGAGAAATTTTGTTGCAATATCAACACAAACTAAATATGTTTCCAGTCATTCTTGACCTGTTTGTTATGTTTAAGTTTTTCCATATACAGTTTTGCGTCTTTCAAAAAACTTAATGCTATCATAACTATTACAATTCCCACAGGGAAAGCTGCAACTATGCTGACTGACTGAAGATTACTCATTGAACTTTCCGCAAACAGCAATGCTATAGGAAGAAGTATGAGCAAGATACACCACATAAGCTGAATACCCTTATGAGGCTGTTCTCCGTCTTTCAATTTATGATAGCTATAGCAAGATGCAGTCAATGCAATAGAATCGAACGAAGTGGCATAAAATGCGATCATTGTCAGGAGCACAACAACCATTATCAATGGTGCACACGGCATGGTTTTTATTATAGAAACTATCATTCCGTAAAGGTCGCCGCTTTCCATATACTGCTTAATAAAATCCGCCTTACCTGTTTCTTGCAATCCCATAGAATAATTACCAAGGACTATAAAGCTGGTCAAAGTTGATCCTACGCCAAATACATATCCGCCAAAAATCGTCTGACGTATGGTCCTTCCTCGGGATATGCTGCCGATGAAGAATGGGGCAGCTACACACCATACCATCCAGTAAGCCCAATAATAGATAGTCCATGTTTGAGGAAAATTAGATGTGCGAAGTGGGTCAGTAAATGTAGAAAGATCCACAAAATTCTGCACCATCTTTCCCAGCGATGAAAAACCTGTTTCTACGATATATCGTGCCTTTCCTCCAAAAATCAGCACGAATGCTATCAATCCAAAGAACATATATATACAGATATTCGCAAGTTTGCTTATACCCTTGAATCCATGAAGTAGCGAATATGTATAAACAAGACAAGTGATAAGCAGAATGATGATATTTATCATAGTTCGACTGATAGAGACGTGGAAAAGCTCACCAATGATCGTTGCCATAAGCGGAGTTGCAACGCTGAATGTTGTTGCTGTGCCTGCAAGAAGTGCAAACACCGCCAACAGATCTATTACTCTTCCTATAAATCCGTCTGTATGTTTGCCAAGAATAGGACGGCAAGCCTCCGAATATTTCTGACGACTTCTTTTTCTTACATGGAGCATAAAGCCGAATGCTACCGCCAGCACGAGATAAAATCCCCACGGGATAAAGCTCCAATGGAACAGTGGAAACACACCTGCCCACTCCTGAACGCTGCCCAGTTCTGCAATATGAGGATCTGTAGCATACAATACCCATTCTGAAAAAGAATAAAACAGAATGTCAGCAGCCAAACCACAGGTAAACATCATTGAACCCCAAGCAAAGAATGAGTATTTTGGTTTTTCATCAGGTCCTCCCAGTACAATATCGCCATATTTTGAACAAGCAATATATATCGAAAGAATAAAAATACCCAGTCCAATAACAAGATAATATGTGCCAAAAGTATCACCAAAAAAGAAACGTATCTGACTTAATACTGCATTTGACTGATTTGGCATAAAGAAAAACAATATGCACAGTGCAATTACGATGCCAAGTGGCAATAACGTTATCATCCAATCTATCTTGCCACGTTCGTTTGTCAACCTTTTATTCACCTTTTACTTCCCCCTCAAATTTTTTATAACTGCTGTCCAGAGCTATAAGCTCGCTTAGATTATCGACTTCAATAATATCATTTTTATTCATTGGCCGTATGCCAAGTTCATATTCATCAGGATAGCAGAACATTGCTACATCGTCCCAATATATCTGTCTATTCTTTTTTTGCTCAAATTCTACTTCCAAATGATGTTTTAACTTTCTTCCGTCTTCAGCCGTCCACCGTGAAATGCTGTAAAGCTGCCAGCCTTTTCTGCCGCCTGTCCTGCTGCATGAAGTAACATAACCATTTTCTACAGTTTGCAGCCACTCATCTGTTTCTTCGTCAGTCCAAACGCTGTTATATCCCGAACGTTCAAACTCAGGCGACAATATTTCGGAATTATATATTATCTGATCTCCATCAAGTATGATCGAATTCTCAATATGATCCCTTGCAACATAAAGCGAAGAAATATTATTGCAGGTATCATAATAAGGATTTTCGATCAACTTTATTTCAGGATATTTATACTTCAATATGCCAAACTGTTCTTTAAGATATCCCACAACAACATATATCTCATTAATACCATTTTTATGCAGGCCATCTATAACTGTGTCTATCATACGCACCCCATTTACCTTCACAAGAGGTTTAGGAGTTGTAAGCGTTACAGGGTGCATTCTGCTGCCAAGACCAGCAGCCATTATGATCGCTCTTTTAACATTATGCATTTTCTTCAATCCTTTATCATTTATTCAGGCTGTCAAGCTCCTCACAAACTATCCTGTAAAACTCTTTGGCATAACGATACTGACGAAGTGAATATTCTCCAAAATCAACACCAAGGTTACGTTTATATTCACACCAGTTGCTCCAAAGCAAGCCACATACAGCGATATAACAATATATCTTTATCCTGATAATATCGTCACAGCCCTCTGTAAAATATGCCGAGATCAGATCATCGATCTGTTCCCTATTATAAAGTGCATATATGCAAAACATGGCAATATCAACGTGCGGATCCTGCATACCTGCATATTCCCAATCTATAAGGCGTATATCTTCTTTACCTTCTTTCTCGCAGAACAAGAAATTATCAGGAACTGCATCGATATGGGTAAGAACTTTTTTACTAGCATGGCGATCTATATAACTTTTTAATGACAATACATTTTCTTTTGTTTTTTTGTAATCCTTATATATCGACGGTTCTCCCTTCCATAAGCTCTCATAAAACTCTAGCTGACCAAAAATATCAAATTCATGATCTACAGTAAGACATAATTCATGAAAGGCTCTGAGCTTTTTCATACACTTTGCGACATCATCATGATCGAATGGGTCACAAACTCTTGCATCGTTTATAAATTTAGTTATTTTATAACCACTCTCAGGATCGATATAGGCGATATCATCGCAAATATTTTTATCAGCAATAGCGCTATACACTGCTGCCTCCTGCTGTCTGTTTATAAGCTTATCAGTTCCCTCCCCAGGGATACGCATGATGTATTTTTCACTGTTACAGGTAAAAAGGAAAGAACGATTCGTCATGCCCTTTTTCAAAACTGTAATATCTGTTATTTTATTTGGCACAGTATGCAGTGCATTACATATCACATTGATCGCATCTGTTTTGAGTTGATTTGCATCGCTGTCTATTTCACGAAGCTGTTCATATGTATTTATCTCTACCACATCAGAAGAATGGAGCACTCTTGCTGAAACTATCATGCGGTCTTTATTATATAATGCCTCTTCCCAAAATGATTCATTATATCTGTGATCTTTACTTAACTTCTCCACATTTTTCTTAACAATAGCTGCATCGCTTTTTGTAAGATAGCAAATACCTATCATTGCATTGCCTGCGGAATTATCAGGCACTGTCACAAGTTCCATCTTTCTGTTTACCCTTATGGAACTGTCGTTATCTACTAAGTCACTGACCATATACCATGAATAAAGTTCATGTTTGTTGAATGGATTTTGGTCGCACCATATATCACATGGTATCACATATGCATTCTCCAAATAATTTCTAGCCAGGCTTATTGAATAAAGGTTATTTCTTGTTGCATATTCCGGATTGACTATCAGCTCGACCCCAAATTCATCTATCAGATATTCATATTTCTCTTTCATGAAACCGACCACAACATATATTTCATTTATATCAACTTCATGAAGTTGTCTAATCACACGTTCGATCAATGGCTCGCCGTTGACCTCAATAAGTCCTTTAGGCATTTCCGTGTTTATAGGCACCATACGCATACCAAAACCCGCTGCCAGAATAACTGCTCTTCTTGGAGCCTTTTGTGCAAATTCTAAATATGCTTTCTGCGTCATACTGACCGAATCATCAATATAACCACTCTCTATAAGTTCTTTAATACACTTATTCACGGTACCCAATGAATGACCTGATGTTTCAGCTAAAAGCCGCTGACTGATAAAAGGCTCTTGATAAAGGCACTGTAAAATATCATACGCTTGCCTGTTCATGTTATCTTCTCCTTGCATTTTCGTGAACATTCATTCAAAAAACAACACACATAACGCCGCCCACAACTCACAAGAGTTCAGTTTAACTGCACGCATGACATTCAAAAAATGCCAAATTGAACAGCCGACCTTAAAGTGTGTCAAACAACAATAATATATTTACTTATGAACACGAATATATTTTACCACATTTATGTATTTTTGTCAACCACTATTTTATAAAACATATTACAAAAGCCAATAACATATTTTATGCAATTATAACAACCCTGTAAGCCGTTCTTATGTTTGTAAATAGGACAAAAAACACGCAGCCGTTTCCCGACTGCGTGTTAAAACATCATATTCAAAAAAGCCTTTCAACGTTTTCCGTCTGCAACAGACCTCAAAAAGTCATCTATCGCAGGCTTGTTAGGGGGAAAAATATCCTCAGGCAGGTCGCAAATATTAATAAATTTCAGCTGTGAGACCTCCGCCTCCTGCCGGTGCAATTCGCCTGAATATTCCCGGCAAACGTAAACGATATCCACATTGGATACCTGATCGCCGTTTGGATAGGTATACTGCATAACCTCGCCTGAATAAACGCCCAACAGTTCAAGCTTTGAGGCAATCAGACCTGTTTCTTCCAGAAGTTCTCTTTTTGCAGCTTGCTCCACAGACTCGCCAAGCTCCACCGAGCCGCCTGCATAGCCCCAACAGCCGCAGTCAGTCCGCTGCTGCATGAGCATCTGACCAGCCTTATTTATAACGATAACGCTCGCACCCACCTGCAAAAGAGGTCTGTGTCCAACTATCTTACGAAGATCCATTATGTATTCTGACATCTAATCTCTCCAAATAATAAAATTTATCTTCAAACTAATAAAACGTCTATGATACAAAATTTAGCACTATTATGCATTAACTTAAAACTTAAAAGTATTATTTAAAGTATCCCACTTTTGATCTTTCTCAGAAAGATTAAGTTTCGTCCCGTCTGAAAGAGTATAACCCTGAGCTGATGCTGAACCGTCTATTCTCCAACAAGTTCAGGCCATTCTATACCAATTTCAGGGCCATTCCAAGCAAGACCACCTTCATCATTTGGATGATAAAAATCATCACATTTATAGCAAAATTCTGCTACATTTGTAAGAACAAGAAAACCATGTGCAAACCCTTTTGGAATAAGAAACTGTTTCTTGTTTTCTTCTGTAAGGAGAACTCAATACTTGAAAGCAAAGTCAGCCACAAATCAAAGCACTTGAAAACATCAAACCCATTTGCTTTTGCAATCTTTGGTGTGTCAATGAACAGCCAGTTTCTTTCGTCATCAGGAATAGTGCAGGTGATTATCTCATCACGCTTGGTCGTAGAATCTTTTCCGACATAGCCCTTAACAGTTTCCCTTACAGGTTCTTTGAACTTTTCATTATATTCCAGTCTTGTTTCATTGAAGAAGGACTGGTGATCTGCACAAGCTGTTCTTTCACTTGAACTTACAAAGGTCTTATGTTTAAAGAGTATACGTATTTCAAGAAAGATATGATTAGCTTTTCTGAAACATTCATTTTAGGCCTCTAATTTGTCGATTTTTTGTTTCGCTTTCTTATTTTTTAAGCATAGCGATATATTGCCATATCGCCCCTTTTTATCACTGTTTTAGTCTCCGAAAGCAAAATTTCACTATATATTTTTTACCATAAAAAGTCCAGTAACACCATACCTTTCAGGCATAAAATATCATTTTTTCTGAAATACTCAGGAAAAACTGACATAAAACAATACATATTTTTTTCTTCATTGGTCACTGCCCTCAGAACACTTTATGCTTTCCGTGAAATGAAACTTATTTACACAATCGACCTTTTCATTTGTCAAATTTCCAAACACCTTTTTCATGATCGTTACGTTTATTTTTTTTTGCAACCACTCCCATATACCATAGGTGGTCGCACAACTGCCACTTTAAAATGTTCATCACTTAATTTTTTGATTTCTTCATCTGCACTAAGCTTTGAAATACCATAATGTGTATTTGGACACGGCTCTGTTGTTTTTGTAATAAAGCCTTCATTTTTTCCGTAAACGCTCATGGAACTAAGTACGATAAACTGCTTTACGCCGTCATTTTTAGCCTTTCGTGCTAAATCCACCACAAGATGTTCATTAACTTCGTAATACAAATGTGCATTTTCCATGGTCTCTTTTCTCTGTGCTATTCCCGCAACATTAAAAACCACATCATACTTTTTCAAATCAACATTTTCCACATCTATGCTGATCCTGTCCAAAACATCTATATTGTATTTTTCTGAACAAGTTTCGAGGTAATTTTATTTACCGCATCACCTATATAACTATTTGCTCCTGCAATAAGTATATTCTTATTTTGCAGTTAATTCTCTGATATTGGCTTTAGACACTCACATCTACCGCATTTTCAGTATTCATCATACCCGTTCCGCTCTCAACAACTCCGTCATGTTTCAAAACAGACTTAATTGTGCCGAAGAAACACTTCATATCAAAGAAAAATGACTGCTTTTTTACATACTCGCCGTCAAGTTTTGCCTTAACTGGTATCTCAAGCTCATCTCTTCCACTTATCTGTGCAAGTCCAGTAAGTCCTGGCTTTACGTCATTTGCTCCGTACTTATCTCTCTCAGCAGTCAGCAGATCTTGATTCCAAAGACCCGGTCTTGGCCCGATTATAGACATATTTCCCACAAAAATATCCCATATTTGCGGCAGCTCATCAAGACTGCTCTTTCTCAGGAACTTTCCTACCCTCGTTATGTACTGGTCAGGGTCATCAAGCATATGTGTAGGCACATCATGCGGCGTGCTCATCTTCATTGATCTGAATTTGTGCAGCTTGAAGTACCTTTTATTCTCACCCAGTCGTTTCTGCGTAAACAGCACTGGACCCGAATCATCTATCTTTATCGCTATCGCAATAGCAGCATAAACTGGTGACAACACAACCAATCCACAAAAAGAAAGAGCCTTGTCTATCGCTCTCTTTATGTATCTGTTATAAACGCCGCCGACCTGCTCAGAATCACCCACTGCAACAAGGTGACCTCTCACGCCGTCAGCATTCTCAGGATCATTTTCGTCCTCTACAAACTCAACTCTCTTGCCCTCAAGAGGACTTTTCTGATCGTCCTCACCGTCATACACAGTGCCGCCCTTCTTATGCTTTGCGACCACGCTGAGTACACCATACGCTACTTTTTATCCTTCCACACGACTTCGTCGCAACACTTGACCACAACCTCAGCCAAACGTTCCAATCCCCACTTATATGTTTTCGACAAAAAATCGTATAACAAAGCATTTATGTACTCCTATTTTCGATTTTATCACAAAAAGCTAACTCCGTCAAGTATTTACGACTTATTTTTGTACTTTTTTCAAAATTCATGCAATTACATATTATATTGTTCGACTTCACGCTGACGCACGGAAATATTGTTATGCAAAAATGTTCCAATATAACATTGTACATGTATCTTTAATTTCATTTGTAAATATCTTGCTGTGACAGAAATATGCAAAATATGTGTCACACTTCCTGTCACATATTGACACACTGTAAAAAAAAGTCTATAATTGTATTATAAAATTATTTATGGGAGGAAATTCTTATGAAGAAACTATTAGCAACAGTGCTTGCATTGACGCTGACATTCGGAACGTTTGCGTTGCCAAGTGCTGAGGGAGGTCTGACACTCAGTGATTTTGCTATTACTGTAGGTGCTGAAGAAAGTGATGACTATGGGTATATCTATGGCGATTTTCGCTATGATTACTACGATGATGACGGTAACTTGTACATAAGCGATTATGTAGGAAACGATGCTAATATCGTTATTCCATCTTCGATCAATGGCAAAAGCGTAACCGCCATTGGAAATGCCGCATTTCAAAAAAATGACAAGATCAAAAGTGTTATTATTCCTGAAGGCGTAAAAACTATTGACGCATATGCATTCATGGATTGTGTAAATTTGACAAATGTTACACTGCCTAATTCATTGACTTCTATCGATGTTTGTGCCTTCTACAAGGATGCTAACCTGAAAGACATAACGATCCCGGAAAGCGTTACATTTTTTGGTAGTAATTCTTTTAATGAAACAGGCTGGATGAAAAAGCAACAAGAAAAGAATCCATTTGTTATTGTAAATAATATGCTCTTAGATGCAAGAACTTGTAAAGGTGATATAGTAATTCCTGAAAATGTTACATCTATATGTGATTCTGCTCTTGCATGCAATGGCCAGATCACAAGCGTTAAAATTCTATCAAACGTAAAATATTGTGGTACAGATGTTTTTGCACACTGTCAAAATCTTGTTTCCGTTAATTATAATGCTGACACATCATACATTCCTGGAGAATGTTTTTGGGATTGTCCAAGTCTTGAAAAGGTAACCATGTCAGACAACATAACTGATATATACTATTCTGCATTTTCAGAATGTTCAAAACTTAAAGATGTTACTTTGTCTAAAAATCTCCAAAACATAAATAGTTATGCTTTCTATAACTGTCTTGAATTAGATTCAATCAATTTACCCGCAACTCTTGAATATATAGGCGACTTAGCATTTGGTATATGTAAAAAGCTTGAAACAATTTATATACCGGCATCTGTAACATTAATCTCTTGTACAGCGTTCCATTCCTGCCCAAATTTCAAAAGTTACATAGTTGACCCTAAGAATGAAAATTATTCTTCACAAAATGGTTGGCTTTGCAATAAAGAGCGTGATACTGTTATTGATTTTCCAGATGGTAAAAATGACATAGTTTTTCCTTCAAACATAACAACCATTGGTCCAGTGGCATTTGACTCAGCTGAGTTTGAAGAGATAACCATTCCTGACACTGTTACAAAAATCGAGGATGTTGCTTTTGCAAACAATAGTAAACTAAAAAAAATAGTGTTGTCAAAGAATTTAAGATACGTTGGCAATTTGTTCCTATCGGGGTGCTCGTCATTAGAGCAAGTTGAATTCCAAGGTGAACTTGAATATCTTGGTTCAAATGCTTTCTCGAATTGCAGCAATTTAAAAAGCATTACACTGCCAAACGGTATCACTGAATTAGGAGACAATTTATTTTCAAGGTGTGTATCTTTGGAAAATGTAGTGATTCCGGACACTGTAAAAATTATTCATGAGGAGGCTTTTTATGATTGTGACAGTTTAACAACCATATCTCTTCCTGACGGTTTGGTATGTATTAACGACTTCGCTTTTAATAACTGTGATAAATTACAGTCTATAGCAATTCCGGATAGTGTCACAAGCATTGGCGATGATGTCTTTACTAACTGCAATAATCTTACAGACTTAAAAATAGGCAGCGGAATCAAAAAAATCAACTATTATGATTTTAAGGGTGTAAAAGGCATTAAGAATTTAACACTCAGTGAAGGTCTTGAAGAGATAAGTTCTTGTGCATTCACTAACCAACCAAACCTCAAATATGTAGTAATCCCTAAGTCTGTTACATCTATCGGCGAAAGAGCCTTCGGCTTTGAACTGTACTATTTGGATGAGAATGAAGAAAACTACGGTTATAGAAACGTTGACGGTTTCAAACTCGGAGTATACGCAGGCACAGCTGGTGAAGAGTACGCAAAGACTTTCAACATTCCGTATGACATAATCCCTGAGCATACTCACTCCTACACAAGCAAAGTCACAAAGCCTGCCACTTGCACTGAGAACGGCGTGAAAACATACACCTGCGAATGTGGCGATTCCTACACTGAATCTATCCCTGCAACAGGTCACAACTACGGTGATTTTGTTGTCACAAAGCCTGCGACCTGCACTGAAGACGGCGTAAAGACCAAGACTTGTGCAAACTGCAATGACAAGATAACTGAATCTATCCCTAAGACGGGTCACTCTTCCAGCGACTGGATAATCGACAAAAACGCTGCGATAAACGTCAAGGGTTCAAAGCACAAGGAGTGTAAAGTCTGCAAAACAGTTCTTGAAACTGCGGATATCCCTGCACTTCCGATGATAAGCATTCAGGGTGCGAGCGTGAGCGTTTCAACAAGCAGCTACATTTTCGACAACACAGCTAAGACGCCTTCCGTAACTGTTACTCTGAACGGCAAGACGCTCAAAAACGGCGTTGATTACACTGTTACTTACTCAAACAACAAGAATGTTGGTCTTGGTATCGTGACTATAACCGGTAAGGGCGACTACACAGGCACTATCGCAAAGAATTTCAAGATCTATCCTGCTAAGCAGTCCATTCAAAAACTCGAAACAAGATACAAGGGATTCTTTGTTGACTGGGTACAGAAAGGTTCTGCAACAGGCTACGAGGTACAGTACAGCACAAGCTCATCGATGTCAGGTGCGGTAACAAAGAAACTCACAGCAAACAAGCCTGATACTCTGACTGTCAGCAAGCTCAAGAGCGGCAAAAAATACTATGTTCGTGTACGTTCATACACAAACGTGAACGGTGAAGTTTACTACGGCAACTGGTCTGACATTAAGTCTATCACCACCGCAAAGACCAATTTCAAAAAGGCAAAGATAAGCGGTATAAAGACCAAGTCCTACACCGGCAAGGCTATCAAGCAGAGCATCAAGGTCACATACAACGGCAAGGCCCTGAAAAACGGCAAGAACTACACGATCTCCTACTCGAACAACAAGAAGGTAGGCACTGCTAAGGTCACGATCAAGGGCAAAGGCACATACGGCGGCGTTATCACAAAGACATTCAAGATAAACCCTGCAAAGCAGAAGATAAAGAGCCTTAAAGCCAAGTCAAAGGGCTTTACAGTAAACTGGGCACAGAAGGATTCCGGCACAGGTTACGAGATACAGTACAGCACAAATTCGTCCTTCAAGGGTGCGACTAAAAAGACTGTAAAGAACAAAAAGACTTCAAAGGCAACGTACTCAAAGCTCAAGGCTAAGAAGAAATACTATGTAAGAGTTAGAACTTACACTGATGTGAACGGAACAAGATACTATGGTTCATGGTCAGCTGCTAAGAGCGTGACAACGAAGAAATAATAATCTAACAGCAAAAAAGCACCGTACCGAGATGATCGGGCGGTGCTTTTTTATCGTACCCACCCAATAATCCCCCATCCCCTAAAACCAAATATCCCCGAGTCCAAAACTCGGGGATATATTTCACGGTAATTTGCAGATCTTCTGTGTAGCCTCATTCCAGGGCAGCAGTTCCTCAATGATATCCGGATTGGTCAGAAACTCCATGCTCGGAAGAACTGTCAGCAATAATTAAAAGTATTTGAAAACATCAAGTCCGTTTGACTTTGCTGTCTCCACAATGCTATAGATCGCTGCACTTGCTTTGGCACCCCTTGGAGTGTCACTGAAAAGCCAGTTTTTTCTGCCTACAGTAAATGGCCTGATCGCATTCTCGGCTGCATTGTTTGAGATAACACAATCTCTATTTTTGAAATAGCTGCCAAGATATTCTCTTAAACGCATATTCAAATGCCTTGCCAAGTTTTGATTTTGCAAGAACAGTCGGTGCTGCTTTTTCAGCCCATGACCAGAAAGCCTCGAACACAGGTTTTTCCTGCATAAGACGCTTGTTAAATCGTTCCTCGGTCGTGAGACTGTCAAGCTTCGCTTCTATCTCAAAAAGCTTATCGCAATAATCTCTCGCGACCCTTGCTATGCTGTCTTCACTGTTCACTACCATCGCTTCATGGAACTTTCGCCTAACGTGTGCCCAGCAATTGCAGTGCGTGACCTTGGTCAGCTTGTTGTAGCCTGCATAGCCGTCGGTGTGCACAAAACCATCGTAGTCTCCAAGATACTTCTTTGGCATGTCGCCAGATCTCGACTTGTTGTAGTCGTAGATCACGATCTGCCTGTCCGAATGCTTTCCAGTGCGGTACACCCACATATTGTTTTTGTAAATAATACTTGACACATTAACCGCAAAGATTTTGAAGTTAAGCAGCGATAGTCATAGCCGAATAGTACCTGTGCCTATCTTTTTTGCAAGCTTTACTACCCGCACCTTGTACTCATTTTCATATTGTTTATTTTCTGACATTTCTTTACCTCCATTTTTTCTCTTTTTTATTTTACTTCTTTGAGGTTGGAGTGTCCAGTTTTATCATACTATATCAAGGATTATTGGGTGGGGACTTTGTAAACCATAAAATCCCAACAAACCAATTGGATTCTACTTTCACAAATCGCGTATTTTAGCTTATGAAGATCAAGACATTTTATAGTGAAGCCATCGCAAACCATCTCCCAAAAAGGATTTTTGACGACAGAAAATGTACATCCTGTTTTTTCTGGCTTTTCATAAACCAGTTGAGCATAATTTTTGCTAGTGCTCGAAATATTTATTTCAATCTGCCCTTTGTAGCCATAACAACTATTACTTGATAGCGGTTCTTCCCCCCATAAATTTCATATTATATAACACGGTCTTTACGATATTTTTCAAGTACTTCTTAGGGTAACATCTTTTTACTGCTTTCTTAAATCCATACCCTTTTTTCAATTTCTTAAAAAACACTTCCCGTTGCTTGGGCTTCTGAGAGGGTCGATATAATTGGTGATTGCTTTCTATCGCTTTTTTCAAATCAACATCTACAAGAGTTAAATCTGCTTGATCTATAAGTTCTTTTCCCTTTTCATTTTGACAAAGCACTAAAGAAATACCCTTATCTTGGATGCTTTTTTCAAGTTCACTTCCCCATGAATCCCCCAGGGTAATATCACCGGGCCTTTCAATCTTGGCATATTGACATTGATAACAATTCTCCGTGTATGTTGTCGAGTTCAAAAATGTCATCAAATAATTATCGGTTGTTATCGGAACCGCGAAACGCTTTCCATCCTGTTCCAATTTAAAATTATTTTTCTCCCGAAATCTAATGCTTTGAACTTCTGTTAATCGAATCCCATAATCAAACAAAAAGCTGTCCAAAATTTGTGGTGAAGGTGTTCCATGGCAAATTAAATCAGCGGTATACAAATTTTGATGATTCTTTGTATAATGCCTGACCGCTGAAACCTGACACGGCAACCCAACAAAAAGCACCTTTCTTCCCAATTTAAGCTTTTCTAAAATTTTCTTATATATTCCCTCAGGATTACTTTTTACATATTTTGAACCTGTAAATTTACACACTTCATCTTCTGTCTCAGCAAAATCAAACTCAAACTTCCCAAAACTAAATGTGCAGCTACAAACAATCCCTCCATTTTTTATGAAGGCTCGTTCTACTGCTGTTGCAACTCCTCCAGATGAAGAACGCATACGAACGCAATCATCTTGTGCCCATCCCTGTTTCCAATAAATCGGTTTAGTTAGTACTTGTTCGGCGTTGTTTTGGCATGCACTATGGCATGCATTACATTGAATACATTTCTCAGAATCAATTACTGCATTATATTCCATCCACGAATCAATTACTTTTATAGCTTTTTTAGGGCAAACATCAATACACTCCATACACCCTGTGCACTTACCTTTTTCACATACTGTAGTCATATCATCGTCTTCCTTTTAATTTTAGTATTTTTCTCACTATGGGGAGCCAGATATCTGAAAACAAATATATAGTAGCGGCTAGAATGACGCATTGTAGTAAAAAACCAAACCTATTATCAATGAACATCAAGCCCGCGGACAACACTAAAGCCGTACTTCCCACTATAAATTCTTTATTATTTACATTATATTGAATATATTTTCTTGTATGAAAAAGTCGAAAGACAAATACAAGTATATAACTAATACACGTAGCAATTGCAGCACCATAAACGCCTACTTGTGGAATTAATATAAAATTCATTGCAATATTAAATATTGCTCCAAAAGTACCAGAAAAAAGATAGCCAAAACTATCTTTGTGAACCGTATAGCTTGTAGCCATAAAACTAGCCATTGTCAAATATACGCATCCGACTGTCAAAAGCGGCGTATATTTCCATGCAGAATAATATTCTTTCCCAACATACACACTCAAAAACGGTTTCATAAATGTTAACAAACCTATTCCAATCAACATAACAATTCCAATTAGAACTCTAAATATTTTATATGACTATCACCTTACCTCAGCAACTGCTCAAGCCTGCACTCAGGGCAGTTAACGCACGCCAAAGCCAGACGCTCAAACAGGTTTTCATGATATGAGCGTCTGTTAAAGCGATAGCAAAACTCATCGAGATAAAGTTGAATATGCTTGCGTTCCCACGGAACAGTTTGTCCTTCCCAGTATTTCTTTACTGTGTTGCGTGATACACCAAGTATCTGTGCTACAGTTCGCTGACTGTAGTCCGTATGTTCCCGATAATACCTGATTTTTTCGTAATTTCCATTGCTATTGCCACTCCTTATTTCTCCTGCATACAAGCTTTTCACTTATTATACAGGATATTTATTATTTGTGGCTCACTTTTTTATTATCATTTTGGGGCTAACTGGCTCAGTTTTATTTTAGCAGATATATTCTTAATTTCATTTGCTAATATATCTAATTTCTTACAAATACAGAGCATATCTTGCCCATGTTTTGTTTCCTGATCTTGTAATAGATCCATTTCTTCTTAAATAATGGTAAAACACATAATCTGATGTATATATTTTGTTTGCTCTCAATATAACTTGTGGCGTCCAAAGCTCGTCTTCATGTAAAATTTCTGACTCAAAGTATAATTGATTTTCTACAATAAATGTTCTTTGTACACACCGAAGCAAGCCGCCGCATACAAATTCCTTTGCTTTAGTTCCTCAAGTGCAAACTTCTCACCTGTAAAAGAACAATTTTTAGCCGACACATACCCATATTTTATTAATTGTTTATCGGTGCTTTCGTATTTTTCACAATACCCAAAATATATAATATCAGGTGCATTTTCCTTTTCAATTATACCTTGTATTTTAGCAATGCATCCATTTTCTACATAATCATCCGAGTCTAAAAACATAATATATTGCCCACATGATTCTTTTATTCCAACATTTCTAGTATCAGATAAACCGGAATTCTTTTCCTTAGCGACTACTTTTACATTTGTATATTTTTCATATTCGAGACCAGCAATCTGTTTCTTATATCCCTTGATCATTTCTTCCTGCATATGCATAATCTTTTCAATGCCCATAGTTCGTTACCTCCCAACGCAAAAAGTATAGCAAAAAGCACGTATTTACGCGAATTGTAGGACATTCCGTGTTCGTCAAAATGCCATGTGTACAGGTGTCTTCAGAAGACGATTTTCAGCGATCAGACAGAACCAATGTCCACATTTTTGAGCTGATAGGCATGAAAGAGACCGATAAATGTGGATACCGGTCCGACCTGAAAAACGGCAAAAGAAAATCCGGATAGGCTGTCCACAAACAGCCTTCCGGATCAGGAAAAACAGTTAAAAATAAAAATTTAAATTTCAGCGATCTAACCAACGTCTGGAACCACCAGTGAACAGTAACTGAAGCTGTCCTTTACTGCTGCGACATCTTCGTGATAGGTCATACCATACCAGGTATCATTGGTCTTCAGAACTTTGACGGACATTTTCCCCTGCTCCAGTAGTTCACCGATGAAGATAGGAATCAGATACTCTGCCTTCAGCGGATTGCCTGGCACTTCTTTCTCAAAGAACTCTTTGAAGCCTTTCTCCAGCACATCCAGAAAATCAGGAGTCAAGCCCCACATATTCATGGATCCAGAGAATTCACATCAACAACCACACCGTCTGCCTCTGCTCCTTCTGCAGTCTTTACGATATTCTTAGTCTCCACAACCTCAGTCAAGTTGTTATCCTCGTCCATCTTGCAGATGCCACGAGTCACATCACCATTATCAGACAGGGTATTCTTCAGCACAAAGCCTGCCATACAGGACTTGCCGCCATTTACCAGATACTCGTGTACAGCCTTGAAGCCTTCCTTGCCATAATAATAATCTGCATTGATCACGATGAACGGAGTCTTAATGACCTTCTTCGCTGCAAGCACGGCCTGACCGGTTCCCCACGGCTTTGTCCGACCTTCTGGCAGAGTTCCCGGAATATCATTAATATCTTGGAAAGCATAATCAACAGTTACATTATGAGAAGAGCAAATAGCTACGATACGATCACCGATGGCCTCTTTGAATTCCTTCTCGATATCCTTACAGATAATAAATACTACATGGTTGAAACCAGCTTCAATCGCATCGTGGATTGAGTAGTCCATGATGATATGTCCGGCATCATCGACCGGCTCCAACTGTTTTATTCCTGTTCCAAATCGGCTGCCGATTCCGGCCGCCATGATAAGTAATGTTGTTTTCATAATCTCTCCTTCCTATGCTCGTACTGCTTTTATCGGACATACCTTAATGCATCGTAATTGAGTACCATCGTGTTCATATTTTTCTGTTCACTTTCCATGCACACCATATGAACCATCCCAGCAAAGTACCCATTGTATTTGTCTCCACATCATCCAATTGTAAATATCCTGTTTGAGTAATATGCTGCAATACCTCAATGCTACAAGAGCAAATAAATCCAGTCAGCACACATAACCATCCATTTCTAAATTTTCTGAACAGTATCGGTAGCATCACACCAAACGGAATAAACATAATAATATTTTCAACAAACATAGCGTGCATATGAAAAGATTGTCCCCATGTTTCAAATAAAACCAAGCTGATAGCCTTTCTACTCCCAGGTTCCCTGCATAAGAAGGCTATGCGAAAAATAACGAGAAAATACGCTAAGAAAAAGATAAATGGAATTTTATGTCTTATTGCACTCTTCTTTCCACATAACCAGCTAACAGCAAATACAATGCATCCACTGAAGATGACGGCTGGAATCAAGTATGACACGGGTTGTCTGAAATCTTGAATTATTGATTTTATGTACCACTTGATTACCAATCACCTCTTTCTAGTTTATCTTTTCATGCTAACCATCCACGGAGCACTTCGCACAATAATTTCATAAGCCACATTACAAATGAGCATTGTAATCACAACGACAACTTTTTACTGTTTTCTCTTCACTCCAAATATTCCGCCAATTTTTGAAATCCCCCAATAATTAGCATACAAATTAGCATGGCTATCATAGCAATAATTACTTGAAGCACTACCGATATATCCACTATTTCTATTCTATTTACCAAGATGTGATAGCCTTTTTTTAAAAACGGAAGAATTAACCCATGCAAACAGTATATATGTAATGTATTTTTACCTACAAATTGTAGGAATTGCATATTAAATTTACCCAAAAACATCTGACATATAAGTAAAACAAATATAATACCATTAATAGCAGCTAACAAATATATCATGGGATTACCATAAAGCATCTTATGCATATCAACACTTGTTCCAAGAATCGTTATATTGCAATTACAACAAATTATATTAAATAATAGAACCAGGAATAAAACAAAGAAACTATATTTTCTTAAATTTCCAATTTGGTAAATAGTTTCATTTTATATATATACCCCAGCCAAACAAATATCGCCGCTATTGGTACTGCATCAATTCCCCAAGGGAGCACTTGTTTAAAAATGCTTGCGTAAGAAAAGCCAATTAAAGCAATCAATATCATTATTACAATTTGAGTTTTTTTGTTTTGCAAAGCAATTAGATATACCAAAATTTCCGTTATAAATAATAATGGTAAGAACCATAATCCCACGGTATATTCTGTCCCACGAAGTTGAACAAATATTCCTATAAGAGCCTTTATTAAATTAATATCTTTATGTAGCAATACTACTTGCATCAAATCATATAAAAGATATAATAATGAATAACCAACATATGGTATTAAAATTCGTTTTGATAGTTTAAGAACGTATTTGTTCCACCCCCCTGTATACCTTTAAAGTGATTCCTGATAGCAAGAAAAATAATGGCATATGGAAAGAATATATCCAATTTGTCAAATAATTTCCAGAATCAACATGGCCAATTACTACAAAAAACATCGCAATTGCTTTTGCATAATCAATCCATATAATTCTCTCTTTATTTAATTTCTTCATAGATACTCCTTCTATTTATATTATTTTTTTTATAAGTATCTGGGCTTTCCGTGGTATATAATTCCAGAATTTGTACGCATATCGCTTTATTCCTAGGCGTTTAAAATACCATTGATCTACCGCTGAATAGCCTTTTTGTTTATACAATTCAAATATTGTATCTCGAACATTAGAATGTGAACTTGGACACTTTAATTGGTTATTCCTTTTTGCAATTTTTTCATACGAACTAGGAACTCTCTCAATTTCCTCATCTAAACAATCTAATAATTGTTGCCCTTTTTTCGTATTTATAAGGACACACGAAATTCCCATTGATTTATCGAATCGTCCGCCATTTTCCGCAAGTATTTCTGGATGCTCATCTTCTACTCCCCAATAATCGCCCAATGTAATATCACCTATTCTCTTTTTTCCAGCGTATTTACAAGAATAACAGTTTTCTCGGTACGTTTCTGAATCCAAAAACAAAGCGTAATAAGAAGACAACTGAATCGGAAGAATTTTTTTTCTTAACTTATCCATTTTATCTTGATAAATGATAGATCCTTTAAGTCCCCATCCACCCGATTTATCTCTAAATCTAAAATCAACTATTTTACCATTAATATTTTTCGCAATATGTTTTAAGTATTCAGCAAATAGCTTTGCACTCGGCGTACCATGGCATATAATATCTACTGTAAATAAGTTATTCTTCTCCCGATTTTTTAAATAACTATTTAATGCATCTATTTGGCATGGTGTTCCTGAAAATAGTACCACTCTACCTTCTTCCAAATCTTCTTTTACATTTTTGTAAATGCTCCCCATTTTACTCTGAACATATTTTGAACCCTGTAATCTAGTTAAATCATTTTCTGATTGAACACGTACGTGTTCAGGATACAAAACTCCATCCTTATAAGTAAATGCACAGCCGTAGACTCTTCCGCCCTCTTGCAAAATTTTTTTAGCTAAGGCTGCAAATATACCGCCAGATGCTGATTTTAGACATATTTCTCTGTCTGTTACTGTAGCTGCTTCTGCCAACAGAGGTTCATTAGATTCTGTATTTTCATTCTGATAACTACATACCTTTTTGCATTGACCACATTCAACACATAGACTACTATCAATTTGAGGATATAAAAAACCATATTCATCCTCCTGCATTTTGATAGCATTTCTTTTACAAATATTCACACAGGCTTCGCATCCACAGCAATCCGACTTATCTTTATATAATTCAATTTTACCCATAATTTCTCCTTATAAATTCATATGGCAGAATCATTTTCAATTATAGTTGAAACCATTCGTGATATATTCTGCTCAATATAAATCTTATTTTTCCTTTCAAATCATAATGTGCATATTTTTAAGCTATATAATTGAAATCGTGGTTCTTATAATCTTCTCTAAATTCTTCTATTCTCTTTGGTTTTTCAGTAGGAGAGACTAAATTATGCTGATATTTTATAAATCCCCCCGAAGAGCATTCTTCAATTAAACAACGTTCTTGATTTGATAACACCAAATCCCACAATGTTTTTTCTTTTGAGGAATTAACGAGTACAAGACTAACTCCATCTTCTGCCCTTATTTTCCATCTTGCTTTCTTGTACCGAAACGCAAACTCAGACAAACTGCTTCTATTCTTTTTCTGAATCCATTCACGATAATCTGCCCATAATTTTTTCCTGGAGCTCCATGGCAAATTATATCTATTGTATAAAAATTTTCTAACGGTATATGTTTCTTATTAAGAAAAGACTTAATTGCAGCAACTTGACACGGTGTTCCTGAAAACAAAACACATTTTCCACTTAATAAATCATTTTCAACTTCCTTATAATTTTGTCCCATAAACGAGAGTACATATTTAGAACCATGAAATTTTTCACATTCAGCAATAGTCGTAGCCTTGGAATGAACCACTTCTAAATCATTATTAAATACAGCTCCATATATAGTTACTGATTCACTGCCCCCCCGGTTTTACATAATTTAAGGCAGCATCTATGACCGCCATAAATGCTCCACCTGAAGATGATTTTTCTTCCACTCTTTTTTCATTTCTAAACGCAAAAACTTTCATATTTATCCTCATCCCAATAATTGAATTTTCTCATTTAATAAATTTCTCATCTCTTTGTTTTTTTCATCCAACAATTTGTTTACAGCCGTATAATCGATATCTTTATCTAGTATGGCAAAATCATTATAATGTTTTAAGTGCCGATTTTCCAGGTTAAGCCACTTTAAAATATTTGCTATACGGTCATTAAAGCTATTCTGTGAATATATAGAAATAAATTTTTTATTAAATATAATCGAAAACACTGTCATATGAAATGAATCAGAAACAATGTAATTTGCATTTTTTATTAACGAAATAAGTTGTCCTGGGGTCGGACAAATAACATGTTTTCCTTTTTTTACAACATAATGATAGTATAAATCCACTCGTAAACATGGCATCCCATATTTTTCTTGTAATATCCCTATATATTTATCCATTTCACTATTCTGATGAAGCTGATACACAAGTATATACTTTTCTGGGATTCTAATTGGCTCTTCCAATTTTCCCCACTGCTCTTTTGTCAGCCATAATGTTGGATCCAGTATAGCATCTGCATTTAACCCCAAACTCTGCACCAAATTAGCACCTGATTGTTCTCGTGTAGAAATCCAACTATACTGAGCAAGTAACTTCTTATTCTCTTCAACCTCATCATCTCTCAGTATAGTTTTTCCAAAACTAGAAGCAAAAGATATTTTTCTTTTATTTTGCGGAACAAACGAAAGATAATATGGTCTTTCTATTCTACCATTTATGTCACTATTCCAAATTTGATCACTACCAGAAATATATAAATCTGCATCTGGACAATTTCTTACCAATTCATCTTCTGATAGATATTTTTCATCTGTCGTCTTAACGTACGATTCAAGAAATCTCTCGAATACTCTCTCCATTCTGTCAAAAGATAGTTTAAGTATCAATGGAAAAACATATTTTAAAATTGGTTTATGTGCCAAATGAGACTCACTCAATATTTTTTTCCTAAATCCTTCATTATCAGTTCCAGGGCGTTGATAATCTATTACTAAAACATCATATCCAAATTCTTTAAAAACAACTGTTGTAGCATATGTTTGAAAAACAGAACCATAATTTTTTATATTGTGGCAAGTTATTAAAGCGGCTTGTTTCATATTGCAAATTCTCCTTTAAATCTCCTACAATATCTATACCTCATAGCAAACATACATGCTTCTGTAAATCCGCGAAGAAGTGCAAGATCAATTACATTAAACTGCCCAATTAATAATAAAGCCAGGAGTCCCCCAATCTGCAAAAATGCAGTAATAATTGTCGTGAACGTTGTTTCTTTTTCTTTCCCAATAGCTCCCAATGCAGGCCATCCAAAAAGTATTGAAGGAAAAGAGAAGAATAGCAGAGGAATAAATGCTCTAAGCAATGGTACTGCTGTAACATATTTTTCTCCACCAATTATCAATAAGGCATATTTTGCAACCACAAATGTGAATATACATCCCACCGCCACTAT